>OOCB01000908.1_pt1 | contig 43876 bp, 27 predicted proteins | sample 1671351 | NCBI WGS metagenome assembly OOCB01 (sample SAMN06348148, study PRJEB24527) | human gut metagenome | biome: human gut; feature: ankylosing spondylitis patient; material: feces | host: Homo sapiens | place: China | collected 2015-10 | reverse complement strand
TAAAATACAAAATATTCAGCCTGATATAATTCACCTACATAATATTCATGATCATTATTTAAATTATCCATTATTATTCGATTTTCTAGCAAACAATAATATTCCTGTAGTATGGACACTACATGATTGTTGGGCGTTTACAGGTGGATGCATGTATTACGATCTTTATCAATGTGAAAAATGGAAAAACAAATGCGAACATTGTCCAGAACATCGAGCTTTATTCAATGATTATACAGAAAAACAATACGAACTTAAAAAAGAATGGCTTTCTAAAATAAAAACATTGGTATATGTTCCCGTAAGTAATTGGATTGCAAACTCACTGCTCCAATCCCATCAAAAGTATAGACCAATCATAACAATACATAACGGTATAGACACGAATCTATTCAAACCATCATCATCTAAAAAAAATGATGGAAAATTCCGAATACTTGGAGTTGCAGCTGTATGGAGTAAACGCAAAGGTCTTGAAGACTTTATAAAGCTCCGTTCATTATTACCTCCCGAGTTTGAGATAACAATTATAGGATTAAATAATTCACAAATTAAATCACTACCATCTGGAATAAAAGGAATGTCAAGAACAACCGACATACAAGAATTAGTCAAATACTATTCAGAAGCTGATGTATTTGTAAATCCTACATATTCAGACAACTTCCCTACTACTAATATTGAAGCGTTATCTTGTGGAACTCCTATAATTACGTATCGTACAGGTGGATCTCCAGAAGCAATTGACGACAAAACAGGTATTGTAATTGACCAAGGAGATGTTAATGCTCTTTACAGCGCAATTTTAAATATGAAAAAACAACCGCTATCTACAGAAGATTGCAGAAAACGTGCAGAAAGTTTCTTTGATAAAGATAAATGCTTTAATAAGTATCTTGATTTGTATAAAAGCCTACTTTAACTCTCTAGTAATATACATATTAATACCTTGCACGAAATACATATAAATAAATTTCAATAAGACTATAAACAAGAATTATGAATATTATATTTTTAACAATATCTCGTATTACCGATATTAACAACCGGGGTATTTATACAGATTTAATGAGAAAATTCAGGGATAAAGGACATAATGTATATATAGTATCACCTAGAGAAAGAAAATTCAAACAAAAGACCTTACTCACAAAACAAGACGGTATAAACATATTAGGAGTCAAAACCCTCAATATTCAGAAAACAAACTTCATCGAAAAAGGACTTGCAACGCTTTTAATCGAAAATCAATTTAAAAAAGCAATACAAAAACATCTAAAAGGAATAAAGTTTGATTTAATCTTATACTCAACTCCCCCTATTACTCTTACTAAAACTATAAAGCATTTAAAGAAGGAAAACAAAGCTATAACATATCTACTATTAAAGGATATTTTTCCACAGAATGCAGTAGATTTAAATATATTTAGTCAACGAAGTTTAATATACAAATTATTTCGAAAAAAAGAAAAACAATTATACACAATCTCAGACTATATTGGTTGTATGTCGCCAGCCAATGTAGATTTCTTACTCAAGCATAATACAGAGATACATAAAGCAAAAGTCGAAATAAACCCGAACAGCATTGAACCTGAACATCCAACAGAGGTTAATCAAAACTTAATAAGAACCAAGTACAATCTTCCATTAGACAAACCCATATTAATATATGGTGGAAATTTAGGAAAACCGCAAGGAATTGACTTTCTAATTGAAGTATTAAATACACATAAAAATAGGAAAGATTGCCACTTCCTTGTAATTGGAACAGGAACTGAATTTCCTAAAATCCAGCAATGGTTTAAAGAGAACCAACCTCAAGCAGCAACTTTAATGGAAGGATTACCAAAATATGAATATGACAAACTTGTAAAAAGTTGCGATATAGGTCTTATATTCTTAGACAAAAGATTCACTATTCCTAATTATCCATCAAGATTATTATCATATCTTGAGAACAAAATGCCTATTTTAGCAGCAACAGATCCACACACCGATATAGGAAAATTAGCAGAGGAAAACAATTATGGATATTGGTGTAAAAGTGGGGATATAAGGTCATTTAATGAAAAACTTCAAAAAATATTAGTTTCTTCTACCTCAATAAAAGAAATGGGAGAAAATGGATATAAATATCTTCAAACTCATTACACAGTAGAACACTCTTATAATATAATTATCAATCATTTTTTTAAATAACTTTTCCATACAAATCAATGGTACGACTATTAATTTACATCAAACATCACCTGTCCTTCATTTGGGACGTCATTGAATGGACAAATTCGATGATCTTTTTTTTACTTTATAATAAAAAAATCACCTGTGCTTTGGAAGAACTAAAGCAAGCCGAAAATTATACTTACTGTCATAGGAGATTAAGAAGACAAGACATGTTACAATTAGCAGAGTTTTTTCAAAGGCAACCTAAAAGTGCATTTACCTTTTTTAATCCTCATAAATTTGATGAGAAATCACTCATAAAAAAGAATCATGACCACTCATTTATCATGATAGGAACATTTGATGGAGAGAAACTTATTGGATATAGCTTTTTAAGATGCTTTTTCAATAAACAAGCATTCAGGGGAAAAATTGTTGACAGCCAATATCAAGGTAGAGGAATTGCAAAAGAAATGGGAAAACTGACTACACAAATTTGTTTGTATATGAACTTTAGAATTTTTGCAACGATTTCCAAGGATAATGTAAAATCTATCGCCTCTTCTAAAGCTGTTAATGAAATTAAAATTATAAAAGAACTTCCAGACAACTATTTGTACGTTGAATATTTATTAAAAAAATAAAAGTATGTGGTTAAAAACTGTATTTGATAAATTAGCATCTTTCTTTGGACTAATTTTACTTTCTCCTATACTATTAATAGTAGCTATTTTAATTAAAGTTAAAATGCCAGGTGGCCCTGTTATATTCAAACAAAAGCGTGTGGGCCAATATGGAAAACTATTCACTATGTATAAATTTCGCTCTATGAAGGTTAACCATGGTGGTTCTTCCGTATCAGTTGCGGGGGAAAGCCGAATTACTCCTTTTGGAGCAAAGTTACGTAAATATAAATTAGATGAACTTCCTGAATTATGGAATGTCTTTATAGGAGATATGAGTTTTGTAGGCCCCCGTCCAGACGTACCAGGATATGCAGATAAGTTAGAAGGCGAGGATAGAAAAATGCTTGAATTAAAACCTGGGATTACAGGACCGGCTAGTTTAAAATACCGGAATGAGGAAGAACTTTTGGCTCAACAGACTGATCCCCAAAAATACAATGATGAAGTATTATACCCAGATAAAGTAAAAATCAATATTGAGTATCTGAATAATTGGTCTTTTATTTATGATATAAAACTTATTATATATACTATATTGGGAAAAGATTTATAAAAAATAATAAAAATTAGAACTTAACATGGAAAAAAAAATGATTTACCTTTGTCTCGCTCATATGAGTGAAGAAGGATTAGAACAGAAATATGTAAAAGAAGCATTTGATACAAACTGGGTGGTACCAATGGGGCCAAATGTGAATGCTTTTGAGCAGGATTTACAGCATTTTGCAAACAAAAATTCAGATGGAAGTGAATTGGACAGAAAAGTAGTTTGTTTGTCTGCAGGTACAGCAGCTGTCCATTTGGCATTGATTGGCTGTGGCGTCAAGGCCGGTGACGAAGTGCTTGTGCAGAGTTTTACATTCTGTGCTTCCTCCCACCCAATAACTTATCTTGGAGCTAAACCTGTTTTCGTAGGCTCAGAAAAGGAAACGTGGAATATGGACCCTAAGTTGCTGGAAAAAGCTATTTTGGACCGTAAAGAAAAAACAGGCAAATATCCGAAAGCAATTGTACCAGTAGCTCTATATGGAATGCCGTATCGCATTGATGAAATCTGTGCCATAGCGGATAAATACGGGATTCCTGTAGTTGAGGATGCAGCTGAAGGAATGGGTAGTCGCTACAATGGCCAGGTACTGGGTACATTTGGAAAGTATGGAGTACTCAGTTTTAATGGTAATAAGATGATTACAACTTCAGGTGGAGGAGCTTTAATCTGCCGCAATGCAGAAGATGCAAATGAAACCATGTGGTACGCCACACAAGCACGTGACGCATATCCATATTACCAACACTCTGCCATTGGATATAATTACAGAATGAGTAATATATGTGCAGGTATCGGACGTGGACAAATGACGGTATTGGATAAACATATTGCACACCACAAACATGTACAATCATTATATGAAAAACTGTTAAAGGATGTTCCAGGAGTTCATTTACACTGTCAGCCCAACGACTCCAAATATGATTCCAACTTCTGGCTTTGTACAGCAACATTAGACCCTGAAGTGAAGATTATAGGTCAGGAAAATGCATACAAGGAAGTTATAAAAACAGCTGTAGGAGGTGCTGCCGGAGTTATTCATGCAGTAGATTCTGCGACAACAGATTGCCAACCCAATGATAACATTGAAGCATTGAGAATATACATGTTATCGAAAAAAATTGAAGCACGTCCAACCTGGAAACCAATGCATAAACAACCGGTTTATAAAGATGCTCCTGTCTATACAAATGGGGTAGAAGAAGAAATCTTCAAGATTGGATTCTGCCTGCCTGCAGGTCCTTATGTTACTGATGAAGATGTAAAATATATTGTGGATACTATCAAAGAAGCAATATGCCAATAATCCTAGATAAGCCTCTTACTGAAAGTCTGCTTAAGAAAGCCGAAGAATCGGCTAGACTCAGACATAATTATGACCTGCGTAATTCGGCTTTGGATACATCACAGCGAATGCTGAATGCTTTGCAGCCGGGAACGCAGGTTCCCATTCATCGACATACAGATACAGCTGAAACAGTGATTTGTGTATGTGGACGCCTCGAAGAGATTTTTTATGAACCGATCAATACAGAGTATACAGCATTCAAGGAAACGCAACGAATTTTGCTTTGCCCAACAGAGGGCAATTATGGAATGCAGATTCCAGCTGGGACATGGCATAGTATACATGTCATAGAGCCGTCAGTGATTTTCGAAGCTAAAGACGGAGCTTATAAAGGATAGCTCAGTCGTATTGATTGATAGATGTTTTAAAAGAGCAAAGCTATGAGATTCTTACAAAAACTTACAAACTGGTATTTCTCAAAAGGGGCATTACCCTATTGGGGAGTCTTAACATTGGATAGTCTGATTGTCCTGATTTCTGGATATTTAGGCAATTATCTTGAACTAGACGGTATAAACTTTGCACAACATTTCTGGCAGATTACTTTGGGAAATCTAATCTGTGTGCTATTATTCATCATTGGGTTTCGGATATTTCATACCTATACAGGAATTATCCGATACTCTTCACTGATAGACCTGCAACGAGTAGGTATGGCTTCACTGCTAGGTTCTATTCTCTCTTTTTTAGTTGGTATAGGAGTTAATTCGATAGGAACAGACATAATCATGATGCCCGGTGTGTTAGGTTGTACTACCTTATTAGTATGTACAACCATGTTAATGTGGGTGTTACGTATGGCTGTACGTGCCATGTTTGATACTTTCCGGACAGACAAAGCTATACCAGTAGCCATCTACGGAACCAAAGCAGGAGGTATTGCCTTGGCAAACAGTATTCGTACCGTAAAAGAAAAGCAATATGTCTTGCAGGCCTTCATCAGCGACGGCCCGGAAATGAAGAATGCCTACCTGATGGGAAAAAGGGTCTTCCTAAACGGAGAAGGTATCGCCGAAAAATTAAGGGAAATAAAGGTACGTACCGTTCTGGTTTCACCACTGAAATCTGAGAAGCTCCGCAATAACCCGGAAATGGTGGACGAACTGGTAAAAGCGGGAATCAAGATTATGATGATGCCAGCTGCCCAGGAATGGGATGAGAAAAAGGACTTGTCATTCAACCAGGTCCATGAGGTAGAAATCGAAGACTTGCTTCCACGTGACAAGATTGAGGTGGATATGGATGCCATCGGTAAGATGCTTACCGGAAAAAGAGTGCTGATTACCGGGGCTGCAGGTTCTATCGGTTCAGAAATGGTCCGTCAGGTAGCTGCATACAAGCCAGCAGAATTAATCTTAATAGACCAGGCTGAGACTCCGATGCATGATGTCCGCCTGATGATGGCACGTCAGTTTCCCGATATCAAAAATCAGACAATTGTATCGAGCATTACTGACCAGATACACATGGAGAAAATCTTTGAAGCTCACAAACCGGAATATGTGTTCCATGCGGCAGCTTACAAGCATGTGCCTATGATGGAAGATAACCCGGCAATGGCGGTACGTAACAACATCAACGGAACACGTATCATTGCGGATCTGGCTGTAAAATACGGTACCAAGAAATTTGTGATGATTTCAACTGACAAGGCGGTAAATCCGACAAATGTAATGGGATGCTCCAAGCGTATCTGTGAGATCTACTGTCAGTCGTTGAACCAGGCCATTGTGGAAGGAAAGGTGAAAGGGGTCACTCAGTTTGTGACTACCCGATTCGGTAATGTATTGGGATCAAACGGTTCTGTTATTCCTCTTTTCAAGGAACAGATTAAGAAGGGAGGCCCGATTACAGTCACTCATCCTGATATCATCCGCTTCTTTATGCTGATTTCTGAAGCATGTAAACTGGTACTGGAAGCCGGTACGATGGGAAAAGGCGGTGAGATTTTCGTATTCGATATGGGTAAACCGGTGAAAATCGTGGATCTGGCAAAACGGATGATTAAACTTTCGGGAGCCAAGAATATTGATATCAAGTTTACAGGACTCCGTGATGGAGAAAAACTCTTTGAAGAAGTATTGAACGATAAGGAAGGTACCAAACCGACTTATCATCCGAAAATCATGATTGCCAAGGTGCGTAGCTATGACTATGAAACGGCCAAGAAAAATGAGGATGAACTTCTTCAATTGTCATACACGCATGACGACATGCTGATTGTAAAGAAGATGAAGGAGATTGTTCCTGAATACAAGAGTCAGGTAAGCAAGTATGAAGTGCTGGATTATCCAAAGAAATCAGAAAACCCTAGCAAGTAACAAATATTATTTTTTGACAGATAGAATGAGAGGGACAATGCCCCTCTCATTCTATTTTAGATACGACCGAACGAATATTTTCCAAATAAAAATTAAATAAAGAAGATGAATTTTCCATTATTATCTGCCCAAGAGGCTGCACGACTGATCAAAGACAAAGAAGTACTGGGCATCGGGGGCTTTTCTTCAGTAGGTACACCTAAATTGGTTCCTATGGCATTGGCGGAATATGCCAGGGAGTTGCATTCGGAAGGAAAGGAATTCAAAGTGGGACTGATTACCGGCGGAGCTGCCGGAAGTTTAATAGACGGAGCATTGGCTCAGGCGGATGCGGTGTTTATGCGTACACCGTTCCAGTCGGATAAGGATATGCGAAACAGCATCAACAGCGGGAAAGTGGCGTATTTCGACCTGCACCTGTCTCACATAGGTCAGGACGTGAGGTATGGTTTCTTGCCTAAAATAGATGTGGCAATCATCGAGGCTTCAGACATTACTCCGGAAGGAGAAATCACATTGTCCACTTCGGTGGGCATCTCCCCTACTCTGGTACAACAGGCAGACAGGGTGATTGTGGAACTGAACCGGGTACATAAGGGCAAGCTGAAGGGGATGCACGATATCTTCCTGCTGGATAACCCTCCGTACCGGAAAGAGATTCCAATCTACAGGGTAAATGACCGTGTGGGCAGCTGCACGCTGAAAGTGAATCCGAAGAAGATTGTGGCGGTAGTGGAAAGTGAGGTGAAGGACCGGATTGCTCCTTTCACGCCGCTGAACGAAACGACACAGCGAATCGGGAATAACGTGGCTGCATTCCTGCTGAATGAATGGCGCAAAGGGGGAATTCCAAAGGAGTTTCTGCCGTTGCAGTCGGGCGTAGGAAACGTGGCAAATGCGGTGCTGGGAGCTTTGGGAGAGGATACACACTTACCGGCATTTTCTATGTTTACGGAGGTGATACAGAATTCAGTGATTGACCTGATGATGAAGGGACGAATCAGTTTTGCTACGGGAAGTTCGCTTACGCTATCGGAGGATAAGCTGGATATGATGTATGAGAACCTGGATTTCTTCAAAGAAAGGATCTTACTGAGGCCGCAGGAGATTACCAATCATCCGGAAATGGTGAGACGCTTGGGAATCATTGCCGTGAATACGGCTTTGGAAGCGGATATCTTCGGTAATGTAAACAGTACGCACGTAATGGGAAGCAAGATGATGAACGGAATCGGGGGGTCAGCGGATTTCTCACGCAATGCTTTCCTGTCTATCTTCACTACTCCTTCCACTGCGAAGGATGGCTTGATTTCATCCATCGTTCCGCAGGTATCACATGTAGACAGTACAGAGCATGACGTGAGGGTGCTGGTTACCGAACAGGGCGTGGCAGACCTGAGAGGCAAATCGCCTAAAGAGCGTGCTGCCTGCATCATTGAGAACTGTGCGCATCCGGATTACAAGGAGCTGTTATGGGATTATGTAAAACTGTCAGAAGGAAAGGCTTACCATACTCCGTTCAGTTTGAAGAATGCATTGAAAATGCATCTGGCCTTTGCGGAAACGGGTGATATGCGTAATACAAAATACGAATAGCAGACAGGATGCCGGAGCTTTGCTTTCCGGAAGTTCCTAAACGACAAATGGGTGTACCTTATGCGGGTACACCCATTTGTCGTTTTTATTATCAGTCATTAGGGAGCCAGCCTCCAAAATCGTCCAAGGAACAAGGCAAGTCCTCATCGGTATGGTATCCCTGTCCGGGTTCACCCGTAAACCACCAGCCAATGCCCCTGTCTATTGCCTTAGAAACATACCACTGAGGTTTGAAATCTTCCAGTCTAACGTATTCATATCCATAACGGCAGTCATAAGAAGTTGGAAGGATATTATTTTTCTCCAAAAACTCATCAACATTCTCTTTCATCATCGTATTCTTCACATCAAATTCTAGTAAATTATTACATCCGCTTACACTTAAATCTGACAATAAAGAGTTTTGACAATGCAGATATTGCAGTGAGGAGCAATTGGACGCATTGAGTTTTTGCAACGGAATAACAGTACTTTGATTTCCCTTAATATAAGCTTTCTTCAGTTCATAACATCCGGAAATATCCAAATTACGCACGTGCGAATCCAGGAAGGATGTTTCATAGATCTCCCAAAGATGAGTATTGGATAAGTTCAGGTATTCGAGTTGTTTACCCTTTACCATTACTTTTTCAAAGGCTTTTACTCCGGAAAAATTGATTTCTTTTAATAGTGTTTCTTCCGGGATATGCAGGGTGCGCTCAAATTCTTGTCCGGTTGAAGCATCAGCCCGCCGGGTTTCAATATAGCAGATCCGTTCATAGCCTTCTGCTTCCATTATCTCAGGGTTGTCTGTTGAATGTCCACCAAAGCAGTCTTCCAGGCTGGTACATCCGGATACATTGAGATATTCCAGATTTTCTCCTCCGATGAGCACCAATGGTATTGAAGGCAAATACGTGATATAATTAATTTGATACAGTCTGTCACACTCTGACGCATCCAGGTATTTTAAGGCATGATTTCCTGAAATATCCAGATATGTGAGTAAAGGACAATGGGATACAATTAATTTTTCAATGCCCTGAACAGACAGGTTGGAAAGTCTCATGCATCCGCTCAAATCGGCAGATGCACATTTTTCAACATTTAAACTCAAAATATCCAAGCCATCACAATTGCGTGCAAGAATGTTTTGGGCGTCGGTGTCAAATTCTACCAGCATCGGACAATCTGAGACATTTAATGTATTGATATTTCCGTAGATATTAATCGTTTCCAGAGACTTGCATCCACTGAAGTCCACATTACCGGTAATTCCGTGTTTTTCAAGTCTGTAAAGTCCCTTGATGCTGGGGTGTGCGCTTACTCCTGCCCATTCGGTAAGAGGAAGATTGGTACACCAGTTCTTGCGTTCGCTCTCCGGCCAGGCGGGTCCGTTGGTTTCCTGATAGAGTTTGATGAGGTAATTCCTTAAATCGCCCTCGCTGCGTGACGGAACGTTAATGCTTGCGGAAGCTGTTTCAAGCACATACTCCTTCAGTTCGGGGATGTCTTTCAGAATGGGGGATTTGATAATCGGAACCACAGTATAGTTATCGCCTTCGGGGATGTCCTCGAAGGTTTCTTTGATATTCATGCTCGGAAGGGTCCAGTTGTCGCCATCGGGACGGGCCACTCCCTCATAAGACTTGTCTTCGCTTGTCTGTACGGACTCGCCTTTACTGTTACGCACGTCGATACTGATTTGCATATCTTTAGAAAGGGTTTCCCGGGTGGTATTTGTCTGGGCCTCAATGCTGGTACCCTGACTGTCTGTAACTCTTGTTAATTTGAGTTTTTCCAACAATGGAAGCACGTAAAGGTCGGCGATGCGCAGTCGCAGTTCTGCAATGGTGGCTTCAATCTTAAGCCCGGGAGCAAACACGGAAGCATCTACCCCCATCTTTCCTCTTATAAGCACTGCACTACTTAACTTGGCTTCTTCTACGTTCAACTTTCCCTGTTGCAAATCTTCAAGGTCTATGGACAACTGTCCGGACAGTTCACCTCCACCTTCAACCTTCAATGACATTTTGGCATCGTCACGGCCATAAAATTTGCCTGCAAATTCAAATCCTACTCCAACAAATACTCTGCCGTCGAAATCAATACTTCCCTCCAAATCCCATGGCGAACCTCCGCTGTTTCCGATATCACGTCTGTTTGTCTTCCATTGGCCGTTTTTGAGTTCAGCCCCAGCCAGACTATGCTGGGTGGTATGAAAATAAGCTTGATAAGCTATATCACCTTCACGTTCATATGTCCAGTATAAATTGAGTGAGGGTGTGATGTTAATCAGACCGCCTGCCAAAGGCATAGGAACTCCGTTGATGGGTTTCGGAAGTAATGAACGGGTTCCTCCTTTCTCCGATTCTGAATGAGCGAAGAATTTTGTCTGTATTCCCATATCATATTGCTCTTCAGATACCAGGCTCACATAATCTTTACCAGATTCTTTACTTAATTCAATGTTGGCTCTCAACTTTGATGTGAATTGCAATTTACCTACGACATCATAGTGTTCGGCTAAAGATAATTCTATGTCCACTGCTGACGAAAAATCACCTTCTACGTAGCCACGTGACACAAGGCCTCGCTGGCCCTCTTGTGGAATAAACTCTACGATTTCATCGACGTAGAGTTCGTCAAATGCTTCGCTCAGAGGGGCAGCTACGGTTTTCACCTGCGCGGAACCGTCCTTTGACTTGGATACTTCGGAGACTTTTCCCAGGAAGCCGTAAGGGAAAGTATCGGATACGGGTGCCCACAGCACGTTGCCGACTTTAGGAACGTTGCTGGACAGGTCGGCTGAATAGATCAATGTAGTAGGGTCTTCGGGAGAGGGAGACACGTACTTCAACTGGTCGTCTGTAATCATCTGCGTGTTTTTGTTGAGCACATAGCTCTCTCCTGTCTCTCCGTTCAGGATGGGAACTTGCAGCATTTCGGCCCGTCTGATGGTTTGCTGCGACAAGGTACGGGTGAAATAGGGTTCGGTCTTCCCTTCTCCGTAAAGTGAGATTTCAAGCTGGGGATAATCTCCTGCGGGAACGGGTACGAAGATGGTCTTGAATCCGGTGGCGGCGGCAGTCAGATTGCCTAAGTGATAGGTGATGGTACGTCCGCCGGTAGAGCTGATGGTCAATGCGGGGTTGGAGGAGGTCACATCCTCTACGGTTCCGATACCGGTAAGATACGGCGAGGCTTCTCCGGTAGAGGTGATGGTGAACCGGCTGGCATCTTCCGGAAGGCGGTTGGTGGTGATGCAAAGCAGTCCGCACAGGTGCTTGAAGGTCAGTGTCTGGCTTCCTCCTGTCGCTACCATGGGGACATTCAGTTTTCCGTCGTAAGTATAGGTATCGGGCAGGTCAATCGTGAGTGAACGGCCGTCGGTAACGACATGGTTGTCGTAAGGGTAATAGGCCCATTTTACCTCTTCGTCGGGCTTGTCTGTCTTTCCCGAAAAGACAGCGGTGATTCCCTGGTCTTCACTGGAGGTGTAGGTAAACGGAGCGTTGACCGTTTGTGTGCCGAATACACCGATCTTGTCGTCTTCCGACCATTTGGTAATACCCGAGCTTTGTGGGGCTGTCCGTGAGATTGATTGTCCTTCGATGGATGCGGTCAGTCTAAGGAAACCGCCGCCGGAGGTAACAGTGTCGGTATCGTCCTTACACCCTGAAAAAAGGAGTGTGCCGATGATGACTGAGTATAAGAAAACACGATGTCTTAAAAATGAACCGGATTTAATAAATGTTTTGTGTCTCATAGATAAATAGATTTAATTTGTATCAGTATTCAGTGATGGTAAAATTCCTTGAATCAGAAGTGAAGTTAGGCATAATCAGGAACAATAAAAAGGGGGCCTGTATGCAGGAAGGACTATATGTCTGGTATCGGATACCAAATGAAGTGAATTGGGGGTTATTCTGACAAAAATAAAATCTATGGACTTCGCTACAACATGGATTTCCATCGTGGAAAGAGATTGGTTACTGAAGAGGAAATGACAGAATTTAAGAGACGATAAGAGACTATTTTTATCTTCTCACTAAGCTTTCAGAAAATATTTGCTTACATTTGTCGTTCAGAAACAACTATATAAGATAGAGATATGAAAAGATATTGTCAGACATTGGATTTATACGATGATAAGGAGCTGATTGAGGCTTATGTGGCTGAGCATGCGCATGTATGGGAGGAAGTGAAAGCGGGTATCCGTGAGGTAGGTATCGTAGATATGCAGATTTATATCTACGGCAACCGGCTGTTCATGATCATGGATACGACGGATGAATTCGATATGGAGCGCGACTATGCCCGGCTGGCTACCCTGCCGAGACAGGCTGAATGGGAGGCTCACATGGCGAAATTCCAGAAAGCGGCTCCGGGGGCTACCTCTCAGGAGAAGTGGAAGCTGATGGAGCGGATTTTTAAACTTTAAACCGGAAAAGAACAGATATGAAGAAATTATTGTCGCTGCCACCGAACCTGGTGGGGTGTTTTCACGATATTACACATACGGATAAGAAAGAGTGGTTTTGTACCTCCGACCCGGTAGGAAGGAAACTGGGTTCGGGAGGAGGTACGGCATGGCTGCTGGAGGCGTGCCGGAAAGAAGAAGCCGGCAACGTGAGCCTGACGGAATGGCTGGCTCAGGAGAAACGCATCCTGCTGCATGCGGGAGGACAGAGCCGGCGCTTGCCGGGGTATGCGCCTTCGGGAAAGATCCTGACGCCGATTCCGGTGTTCCGCTGGGCACGGGGACAGAAGCTGACACAGAACCTGCTGTCGCTGCAGGTGCCGCTGTATGAGGATATCATGGAGAAGGCACCGGAAGGGCTGCATACGCTGATTGCCAGCGGGGATGTGTATATCCGGGCAACGGAGCCGCTGCAGGAGATTCCGGATGTGGATGTGGTGTGTTACGGACTGTGGGTAGATCCGGAACTGGCCAAGAACCACGGGGTGTTTGTATCATCGAGAAAGCGCCCGGAGGAACTGGATTTCATGCTGCAGAAACCGAGCGTGGAGGAAATGGGGCAGCTGATGCAGGACTATCTGTTCCTGATGGATATCGGTATCTGGCTGCTGAGTGACCGTGCCGTGGAGCTGATGGTGAAGCACTCGACGGACAAGGGAGGTAATGTATCGTTCTATGATATGTATTCGGAATTCGGACTGGCACTGGGTAATCATCCGAGGATTGTGGATGAGGAGCTGAACCGTCTGAAGGTGGCGATTCTGCCGCTGCCGGGCGGGGAGTTTCATCATTATGGAACGAGCCGGGAAATGATTTCATCGACTCTGGCGGTGCAGAACTGCGTGACCGACCAGCGGGCCATCATGCATCATAAGGTGAAGCCGCATCCGGCGGTGTTTGTACAGAATGCGCGGATGGAAGCGGCACTGACGGCTGAGAATGCGGAAATCTGGATAGAGAACAGTCATCTGGGAAGCGGATGGAAACTGCATAGCCGGAACATTGTGACGGGTGTGCCGCAGAATGACTGGAGGATGGATTTGCCGGAAGGGGCTTGTGTGGATGTGGTGCCCATGGGCGAAAAGGGCTATGTGGCCCGGCCGTATGGGTTCAATGATAAATTCAAGGGAAAACTGACGGAGGCGGATACGATGTACCTGGGTATGCCGGTGGGAAAATGGCTGGAAGGTCATGGACTGAAGGCGGAAGAAATCCGGGGACAGGAGGATCTGCAGAGTGCGGCAATCTTCCCGGTAGTTGAATCGGTGGAAGAACTGGGACTGGTATTGCGGTGGATGCTGGATGCGGGAAGTGAAGCGAAGGGCAAGGAGATCTGGCTGCAAGCGGAGAAGGTTTCGGCAGATGAGATCTCTGCATTCGGAAATCTGAGACGGCTGCAGGCTCAGCGGGAGGCTTTCCGCAAGGAGGACTGGTCGCTGCTGGCACGGAACCAGGAAAGAAGTGTGTTCTATCAGCTGGATTTGCTGGAAGCGGCACAGGAGTTTGTCAAGGAAGGTATCGGTCTGCCGGAGGAATTGCCGGAGGGTACTCCCCTGTTGAAACGCATCGGGGATGCGATGTTCCGCTCGAAGGTGATGGACCTGAGAGGGTGTGCGGAAGCGAAGGGCCTGGAGGAACGGGCCTTCGGTCTGATGCGGAAAGGACTGGTGGGCACGATGGATTATCGTCAGCAGCCTCGTCTGTCGGTATATGCGGATCAGATTGTATGGGGACGAAGCCCGGTGCGGATTGACCTGGCGGGAGGATGGACGGATACCCCACCCTACAGTTTGATGGAGGGAGGTAATGTGGTGAACCTGGCCATTGAACTGAACGGTCAGCCGCCGCTGCAGGTGTATGTAAAGCCTTCGAAGGAGTTCCGCATTGTACTGCGTTCCATCGACCTGGGTGCCATGGAGGTGGTGACTACCTATGAGGAACTGCAGGATTTCTGTAAAATCGGTTCGCCGTTCTCAATTCCGAAGGCGGCATTGACGCTGGCGGGATTTCATCCGGAGTTCTCTACGGAGCGGTTTGCTTCGCTGGAGGAACAGCTGAAGGCGTTCGGTGCGGGCATCGAGGTGACGTTGCTGTCGGCCATTCCGGCGGGTTCGGGACTGGGTACGAGTTCCATCCTGGCGGCTACGGTGCTGGGTGCGGTGAATGACTTCTGCGGACTGAACTGGGACAAGCAGGATATCGGCAGCCGGACACTGGTGCTGGAACAGCTGCTTACTACCGGAGGGGGCTGGCAGGATCAGTACGGCGGGGTGCTGCACGGAATCAAGATGCTGCAGACGCAGCCGGGATGGAACCAGGAGCCGATGGTGAGATGGTTGCCGGACTTCCTGTTTACGAGTGACGAGTACCGGAAGTGTCACCTGCTGTATTATACGGGTATTACACGGACGGCAAAGGGTATCCTGGGGGAAATCGTGAAGGGAATGTTCCTGAACTCGAACCGCCACCTGCATTTGCTGGAGCAGATGAAGGGGCATGCCATGGATATGTATGACGCGATTCTGAGAAATGATTTTGAGGCTACGGGAAGACTGGTAAGAAAGACCTGGCAGCAGAACCAGCGGCTGGATGCGGGAACGAATCCGCCGGAGGTGCAGGCATTGACGGAACGGATTGACGATTTGTGTCTGGGATATAAGTTGCCGGGAGCCGGAGGAGGTGGCTATCTGTACATGATGGCGAAGGATCCGGAGGCGGCAATGAGAATCCGCCGGATTCTGACGGAGCACCGGATGAATGACCGGGCACGCTTTGTGGAAATGGATTTGTCGAATAAAGGACTGGAAGTCAGCAGAAGTTAGAAATGGAAAAAATCGGATTGGTAAGGACCAGGGATGGAAGGAATTTCCTGGTCCCCTTTATATTGATTACGTCGCTTTTCTTCTTGTGGGGAGTGGCACACAGTATTCTGGATGTGCTGAACAAGCATTTTCAGGATACGCTGGAGATTACGCGTACACGGTCGGCACTGATTCAGGCGGTGGTGTACGGAGGGTATTTTGTGATGGCGCTGCCGGCTGGGAAGATTATCCGGCGGTATGGATACCGGACGGGGGTACTGACGGGACTGGTGCTGTATGGCATCGGGGCGCTGCTTTTTATTCCGGGTGGACGGATTCAGTCGTTTGAGTTTTTCCTGACGGCACTGTTTGTCATCGGGTGCGGACTGACCTGTCTGGAAACGGCTGCCAACCCGTATGTGACGGTGCTGGGTGAGCCGGAAGGTAGCGAAAGGCGCATCAACCTGGCACAGGCATTCAATGGACTGGGATGGATTTGCGGACCGCTGGCAGGGGGATTTTTCCTGTTTGCGGGAGGTGGCGATGTCACTACGCCGTATGCAGTGCTGGGATCGGTGGTGTTGCTGATTGCCCTGTGTTTCTCGAGGGTGAAGCTGCCGGAGGTGGACCGGGAAGAGGAAAGCAAGGCTCCGGAGACGGGCGGCAAGGAAAGGTCGCTTTGGAAAACAGTTTCGTTTACGGCAGGGCTGTTTTCGCTGTTCCTGTACGTGGCGGCACAGACGGGCATCAACAGTTTCTTCATCAATTATGCCACGGAGCATGCGGGCATATCGGCCAGAGAGGCATCGGTATGGCTTTCGTTCGGAGGTATGGGTCTGTTCATGGCGGGACGCATGGGTGGCAGCTGGCTGATGCGCTTCGTGCGCAGTGAGAAGGTGCTGGCTGGCTGTGCGGTCGGAGCAGTGGCAAGCATGCTGGGGGTCATCTTTCTGCCGGGAGAAGTGGGCTGGTATTGCTTCATGCTTTGCTTCTTCTGTGAGTCGGTGATGTTCCCGACTATTTTCTCGCTGGCCATCCGTAAGGTGGGCAGTGATACGAAGCGGGCTTCGTCGTTCCTGATCATGTCGATTGTAGGGGGTGCGATTGCTCCGATATTGATGGGAATGATTGCTGACAGCTATTCGATGGCGGTGGCTTTCGTGGTGCCGCTGGTATGTTTCGTAGAAATTCTGTGGTTTGCGGTAAGGTATAGGAAGTTACAAAATGTTTGTTAAAATCACGATATAAATGCCTGCTTGCCTATCATATCGGAAGAATTTACACATAAAATTTTGAAGTTTCATTATTTTCATGTATGTTTGCAGCCGTATCATCATTTTTATGCGCCGGTTTCTGGTGCATAGAATATGAATTGACACAATAGGTATTAACCCAAAAACAAAACAAGATTTAATTATGACTAAAAGATTTTGCACTTTATTTTGTACAGTAGCTATCAGTTTGGCAGCATTTGCACAACAGGACTTTTCAGCAGCTGAAAAAGTTGAAAAGTATTCGGTACAGACAAACCGTTTTAAAGACAACTGGTTTATCGGTGCCAACGTAGGAGGCCAGATGTATCTGGGTGATTACAGAAGCCTGGATTCAAAAGGCAAACTGATTACTCCGGCATTTGAGATAAATGCAGGTAAATGGTTTACTCCGGGAATCGGTTTGAGAGTGGGATTCGGCGGCTATCAGGCTAAAGGATTCTCTAACGAGAACGGAGGATTTGCATACAAGCAGGTGAAAAATGGAGTGTATCAGACAAAATGGGGCATGCTGAATCTGCATGCAGACGTAATGCTGAACCTGACGAATATGTGCTGCGGATATCGTGAAGACCGTGTGTATAACGCGATTCCGTATGCAAGCATCGGTTACTTGAGAAACTTGAAGAGTGACGATAATGAGTTGGGTGTAGGTGTAGGTCTGGTGAACCGTTTCCGTGTGAGCGAGGCTTGGGACGTGAACCTGGAACTGAAGGCAATGTTGAACAATGATGTGGTAGACGGTATCCGTGCTGCCAAGAACATCGAGGGTTCGGCTGCAATCATGGCAGGTGTAACTTACCGTTTCAAGAACAGAGGCTGGCAGAAGGGATCGGGTATCTCGGTAGCTGAAATGCAGGAAGTGCAGAGAAAGCTGCAGGAGATGAACCAGGAAAATGAACAATTGAACCGTAAGGTGGATGCATTGAACAACAGCTTGCAGCAGAAGAACAACGAACTGCAGGCAGCACAGCAGGCTGCGGTGAAGAGCGGCAGACTGGAAGATGCAATGGAGTACACTGCATTCTTTGACATAAACAAGGCTTACTTGAGCAAGAAGGAAGCGGTTAATTTGGAGGCGATGGCTAACCTGATCAAGAAGTATCCGAACGAAAAGTTCGTGATTACAGGTTACGCGGACAAACAGACAGGAAGTGCTGAATTCAACAACAAGTTGAGCAAGCTTAGAGCGGAAGCGGTATACAATACGCTGGTAGACAAATTCGGCGTAGACGGCAACCAGCTGACCATTGATTATAAGGGAGGCGTGGATACTATGTACCAGAATGACTCTAAGTTGAGTAGAGCGGCCGTGGTTAAATTGGTGAAATAATATCAGTTCGCCAAGGTTTTTTATAAGTGATTTGAAGTATGAAAGCGCCTCTACGGAGAAGGTATGGTTCCTGATCCGGAAGAGGCGCTTGTTTTTTAACGGGGGTCGGGTATGGATAGTAACAAAGAAGAAGGGAAAATGGTCTGGATTCCTGTACGGACTGTTTACCACAAGGAATTGGAAATAGCGGATTTTCTGAAAGAGGAAGGTCTGGAGGTGTTCATACCGATGAAGTATGAACTGCGGGAGAAAGGAACTGCTGACGGTGAATGTGAGCGGATTCTGGTACCGGCCATACATAATTTGCTGTTTGTCAGACGGGAATACTGTTATGACTGGTGTATAGAGTTGATGAGAAGAATGCCGGTGCCGGTTTTCTTTTTCAAGAAACTGCGGACCGGGAAGGATTTCTGTATCATCGGCGAGAAGGAAATGAAGAACTTCATGGATGCGACGAATCCGGATATCACCGGAACCCGGTTCATTGATCCGGAAGTGCTGAAGAACAAGAAATATGTACCGGTAAGGGTCATCAAGGAAGGACCGCTTTTCGGACTGGAAGGAAAGTTCATGAGGTATGGCGGAAAGCATTATATCGCAGTGGAACTGGCCAACAGTACGGCGCTGCTCAAGGTGAGCTATACGTGGTGTGAGGTGATCGATACGGTAGAAACTGAATAATGGATTTAAACGAGAAATAACGAGAATATGGAAAAAGTGGCTTTAATTACCGGGGTAACCGGACAGGATGGTTCTTTTCTGGCAGAACTGCTGCTGGAAAAGGGTTATGATGTGCATGGGGTAATCCGACGCTCATCAGTGGACTTCCGCGAGCGGATTGCGCATCTGGAAGGACGTCCGAATTTTCACTTGCACTATGGCGACCTGACGGACTCTATGAGTATCCTGCAGGTAGTAAGCAAGGTAAGACCCACGGAAATATATAATCTGGCTGCACAGAGCCATGTGCAGGTTAGTTTCGACTCGCCGGAGTTTACGGCAAACGTGGATGCGACCGGGGTACTGAGGGTACTGGAAGCGGTGCGTCTGTGCGGACTGACCAAGACTTGCCGTATTTATCAGGCTTCGACATCGGAACTGTACGGCAAGGTGGAAGAGGTGCCGCAGAATGAGAATACGCCGTTCCATCCGTACAGTCCGTATGCGGTGGCCAAGCTGTATGGTTTCTGGATTGTGAAGGAGTACCGGGAGGCATATAACATGTTCTGCTGCTCGGGTATTCTGTTCAACCATGAGTCGGAACGCAGAGGTGAAACGTTTGTGACACGTAAGATTACGCTGGCTGCGGCACGTATCGCGCAGGGCAAGCAGGAGAAGCTGTATCTGGGAAATCTCTCGTCGCTGAGAGACTGGGGATATGCCAAGGATTACGTGGAATGTATGTGGCTGATCCTGCAGAACGAGCAGCCGGAGGATTTTGTCATCGCTACGGGTGAACAGCATTCGGTGAGAGAGTTCTGCTACCTGGCATTCAAGTATGCGGGTATCGAACTGGAGTTCAAGGGAGAGGGCATCGACGAGAAGGGTTACGACAAAGCTACCGGCAAGGTGCTGGTGGAGGTGTCGGAAGACTTCTACCGGCCTACGGATGTGGTGAACTTGTGGGGTGACCCGACCAAGGCGAAGGCGAAGCTGAAATGGAATCCGTCGAAGACTTCGTTTGAGGAACTGGTGAAGATCATGGTGAACCACGACATGGCGAAGGTGGCTGTGGAAAAGGCGGGAGAGAAAATCCGCACGAACCTGGCCGAATATCTGGAAAAAGGTATTGTAAAATAATGGATATGCTGGACAAATCGACGAAGATATATGTGGCAGGCCATCACGGACTGGTGGGGTCTGCCATCTGGAACAACCTGAAAGCAAGGGGGTATGAGAATCTAGTGGGACGCTCGCACAAGGAGCTGGACTTGCTGGACCCGGTAGCGGTAAGGGAGTTCTTCGATAAGGAACAGCCGGAAGCGGTGGTGCTGGCGGCTGCGCACGTGGGGGGTATCATGGCGAACCTGAAGTATCGTGCGGATTTTATTTACCAGAACCTGCAGATTCAGCAGAATGTGATTGGTGAGAGTTTCCGGCATGGAGTGAAGAAGCTGCTCTTTCTGGGAAGTACGTGTATTTATCCGAAGGAGGCACCGCAGCCGATGAAGGAAGAGGTGCTGCTGACGTCTCCGCTGGAGTATACGAATGAGCCGTATGCGATTGCAAAGATTGCGGGGCTGAAGATGTGTGAGAGTTTTAACCTGCAGTATGGTACGAATTACATTGCGGTAATGCCGACCAATCTGTATGGTCCGAATGATAATTTCCACCTGGAGAACAGTCACGTGCTGCCGGCGATGATGCGGAAGGTGTATCTGGCAAAGTGCCTGAACGAGGGCGACTGGCAGGCGGTGAGAAAGGACATTAACCTGCGCCCGGTGGAGGGTGTGAACGGGGATTGCACGGAAGAGGTAATCCTGGAGAAACTGGCCAAATTCGGTATTACGCCGGAGGCGGTGACGCTATGGGGCACGGGAGCGCCGATGAGGGAGTTTCTGTGGAGCGAGGAAATGGCGGATGCGAGTGTGCATGTGTTGCTGAATGTGGACTTCAAGGATACGTACCGCGAAGGTGACAGGGACATCCGGAACTGTCACATCAATGTGGGAACGGGAAAGGAAGTGAGCATACGGCAGGCTGCGGAGATGATTATCCGCGAGATTGGTTTCAAGGGAGAACTGAGATGGGATGCCTCGAAACCGGACGGCACGCTGCGGAAACTGACGGATGTCACCAAGCTGCATGAGCTGGGATGGCATCACCGGATTGAGATTGAGGAGGGTATTCACCGGTTGTATGAATGGTATAAACTGGGTATCTGCATCAATCATCAGACCAATTGATTTAGCTGAGAAATTGATCGCTTTTCATAAAGGCTCCGGCAACTGTCTTGCCGGGGCATATTACAGGAGTTTTAGGTATTTTAGGAGTTTTAGTGTTGTATCGTTTGAATAAGAAACTTTTTATTTATTAACGAGAGAATAACAAAAATGAGAATCAAGACGAAATGGAAGTGTGCCTGCCTGACGGCGATGCTGACGGGAGCAAGTGCTGCCGGATTGGCGCAGAAGCCGATGGAGGTGCTGCCTGCAAACGAGAAGTGGTTTGTGGGCGCAGGGGCCGGAGTGCACTTTTTTGTAGGAGAAAGCGACAGGAAGGCGCTTTTCGGTGACAGGGTGTCGCCGGGGGGTGAACTGAATGTGGGCAAGTGGATTACGCCGGCACTGGCTGTCAGGATGCAACTGGAAGGTGTGCACATGACGGGGGCGTATGAGAATGGTAAAAAGGAATCATGGAACTTCCTGCATGCACACGTGGATGCAATGGTGGATGTGATTTCACTGTGGAAAGGTGTGGACGAGGAACGGACATACAGTGCGATACCGCTGGTGGGTATCGGAGTGGCTTCGGCCTTGAAAAAGGACCGGACGGTGCCTTCGTTTACGCTGGGACTGCTGAACCGCTTCCGTGTACATGAATCACTGGATCTGAATGTGGAAGTGAAGGGAAGTATCGTCGGAGACAAGCTGAACGGTATTTCTCAGGGAAGAGGTGAAGGTGATGCTTCGCTGACTGCTGGTTTTACTTATTATTTCTAATTTATTAAAAACACGTTTTATTTATTGTTTCTGAAGGTTACAGGGAGCCGGATTCACGGCTAAAAAGACACACAAAAACTGAAATACTGAAATTTAATTGAAAATAAGTGATGTACCCAATCGCTTAAACTTGAAGATCAATGAAAAAAATACTATCTGTGTTCGTCTGCTTGCTGGCTTTCAGCGGCTGGCAGGAAATGTACGGACAGCAAACGCAATCCGCAACTGCGGGCAAAGAGACAACGTATTCCAGTTTCAAGGAACGGCTGGCATTTAAGACCAACCTGGTGAACTGGGTGGGACTGATGCCTAACATCGGCCTGGAAATGGATGTCTCTAATTCGGTGTATAACAAGTGGGTGGTAGGCGTTCAGGCTACCTGGAACGGACTGGCCAATGAGGTTCCGACACAGCGGAGACAGCTGGAGGTGAACGATTACCGGGCGGAAGTGAAACGGTATGTGAAACCGTCGATGACGGTAAGGCCGGGAAGGAAAAGAACACCCAAATTCTGGAGAACGTATTATTACGGTGTGTATGGCGGGTATACACGGTTCAACCTGATGTGGGACCGGGGTATGACCGGAGAGATGTGGCACGCGGGATTGACCGGTGGATGGCAGTTGCCTGTGTACCGGTGCAAGAATGGCGGGGGACTGGACCTGGATCTGGGAGCCAGCCTGGGATTCGTGTGCCTGAAATATAACCGGTTTAAGTACGAGAACGACCAGCTGATGATGACGGAGGAGCACCGGCAGAAGTGGCTCCCCTACCCGGTTCCTACGGAACTGAGAATCGGACTGGTGTATCGCTTTAAATCGGTCAAGGATAAATATAACAAGACTAAACCTAAACATTGATTTATTATGTGGACTTTTTTCAAGAATCGATATAGATTGAAACGGGGGGCGCTGGTCTTGGCAGCGGTCGGCATGGCGGCAACGGCGCAGGCTCAGTTGCTGGCTGGAAAGACGAACCTGCTGATGTGGGGGAATCTGACACCGAACGTGTCGCTGGAACTGGTGACCTCGGAACGGACGAGCGTGAACATTGGTGGTATGTATTCACTGAACAGCAATCCGCTGGACTGCAGCATCAAGGGGGCGGACGTGCAGCTGAGATACTGGCTGAGCGGACGGCCGATGGCACGGAGTTTCGTGGCACTGGGACTGCAGGGCATGAGGTATCATGCGGTGTTCTCGGACAAGGTGCATCATGGGGATGCAGCGGGACCGGGAGTCGTATACGGGTATTCGTTTCCTCTGGGAAAGCGGTTTAACCTGGAACTGAGTGCGGGAGTGTCGGTGATGTGGTACCGGGAGGCGAAGTATGACAAGGGTACTGAGATGCCGAAGGAGTATAATGTGACGGGCAGAAAGGTGATGCCGATGGGCCTGGGAATTTCATGTTCGTATATTTTTAAATGAGAAGCGTTATGAAAATAGATAAGCTGAAATTAGGAGTGGCGCTGGTGGCAGTGATGGCCGGAGGCGGTATGACGGCGGAGGCTCAGAAGATGGTAAAGGTGTCGGGCGTGGTGTATAACACAAGCGGACACAAGAAGGTGCCGTTTTCGGATATCTCGGTGGAGGTATATGCCATCAAGACGGTAGCGGAAGCAAAGGATATCAAGAAGTTGCTGGACAGCAATGATCCGGAGAAGATGCTGATGCTCGAAAGGGAATCGGTGAAGAAGACGGATGAGAACGGGTATTACGAGATTCTGGTACCGGATAACGGAGCGCTGATTTTCAAGGCGGGAATGAACGAGGCGGTACTGGAGAAGGTGAACCACCGGATGAAGATTGATGTGGGCATCGAGGACGGCGAGCGGCTGGACGAGGTGCTGGTGGTGGGCGTGAGAACGGAACTGAAACCGGAACCGAAGGCGCCGAGACTGATGGGTAACCTGTTCATGCCGTACAATACGTTTGATATTCCGGCACGCATGGGTAACAGTTATTCGAGACTGATCATCCAGCCGTATGTCATGGACTGTGAGACGGACGATACGATTGCCTTTACGAAACCGCTGGTGTATGACGGAAAGGAATATGCGCTGACGCAGGAACGGAAGATGGGTTATGACATGGAACGTGATCCGCTGAAACGGTTTATCTCGGAAAGAAGGCTGACGGCCGCTCCGATGCGGATTGAGTGGAGCGACACGGTACGGATTCCGGACCCGGAACATAACTACAGTTGTTTTGCGAGCATCAGCATAGAGGATTATCAGGGCAATGAGGTGAATACGTTCCAGGTAAGTACGTGTGAGGCGAAACGCCCGATGAAGTTCCTGGAATATGACCTGGCTTTCGAGGAGATGGATCCGGACAATTATAAGGAAAGACCGCAGATTGAGAAGCGGAACACTTCGGACCTGATTTCGCTGAATTTCGTAATCAACTCGGACGAACTGACGGATACGGAGGAGAACCGGAAGAACATTGAGATGCTGAGAAGCAAGCTGAAGGGGATTGCGGACTCTCCGGGTACGGTGGTGAAGGAGTTCCATGTGACGGGTACGGCTTCGCCGGACGGTAGCTATCACTCGAACCTGGCACTGGCGGAACGGCGTATGAGACGGGTGGAACGGGAGATTACTTCCATCTTGCCTCCGTATACGCTGGAACGGGTGTACCGGAATCCGCAGGCGAATGTGGCGCCCTGGGAAGAGGTGATCAAGCTGATGGAACGTGACGGCAAGCTGGCCGAAGCGGAAGAGATGAAGAAGGTGACGGGAAGGTATAAGGGAATTCAGGAGCAGGGAGCGCACCTGAGACAGTTGAGTTTCTACAAGTCGCTGGTGACGCAATACCTGGAGGAACTGCGTACGGTAAAATACAACTGTGTGTATGAGATTTACCGGGAGCCGAACGACGAGGAGATTATGGACCTGTACCGGAAGAACGGACTGAAAGGCAGCTATACAAGGTATGAGTACTGGAGACTGTTCAAGCTGATCAAGGACGAGAAGGAGCTGGAGGGTATTTACCGGAAGGCATATGAGGAGTCGCTGGAGGAAAAGCGGCCTTGGGTACTGGCTGGAAATAATCTGGCAGTGATGTACCTGAAGCAGGGAAGAATCGATACAGACATTCTTAATCCGCTGATTGACAAAACGATTTACCTGACTGACTACAAGCGTTCGAACCTGGACAATACGCGTACGGAGATTATCAACCCGGTGCAGGTGGTGAACAACCAGTTGTGTATGCTCATCCGCAAGGGGGACTTCGAAGAGGCGAGCATCATGGCGAAGATTTTGCCGGATGAGGAACGGTTCGACCTGCTGAAGGCGTATGCCTGGGCTATGGGTGGTTATTTCCACGGAGGCAGTACGCCGGAAGAACAGGAACGGGCTAGAAAGACGTTTGAGACCATCAAGAATTCGTCGCCGAGAAATGCGGTGGTGATGTACCTGGCGCTGGAAACGCGTGAGGGTGACGTGACTGCCGGAAAACTGGTGGAGGCGCTGCCGCAGGACGAGGCGCTGACCTGGTATTTCAAGGCGGTACTGGCAGCCCGTCAGGGGGATTCGGGATTTACGAATGCGACCATTTTCCTGTCGGAATGCTTCAAGAGGGACAAGGGTATGATTCCTACGGCGCAGAACGACGGTGAGTTTAATGCGGAAATCATCAAGGTGGCACAGGAGATGTCGGAGTTTTAATTTTTTGAAAGAAGAATGGTTATGAAATTGAATTATATTATTTCGGCCTTGTGTGCCTGTGTGTGTGGCGTGGCGGTTCCGGTGCAAGGTATGGCACAGGAAGTGAAGACGGAGCAGGGTGATTCGGCGAAGGTGTTTTTCAATGCGCTGGATTATACGCTGCAGAAAAGATATATTCCGAAAGGACGGGAAATCAGTCCGGGAGACCCGGGAAAGAATGTGTTTGTGAGTGCGGCTGTCGGCGGACTGCAGCTGGGAGGCGGACTGGATATGATGTATCTGGGCGGCTTCAGCATCGGCAAGGAGGTATCGCCTTTCAATGCGTACCGGGCGACGTTCCTGGGCGGAAAGAACAATACGCTGAAGATGGCCGGCGTGGAGGTGGATCATTTGTTTAATCTGTCGGATTACCTGGGCGGCTACCGGAAAGGGGCGCACGTGAACTTGCTGACGGTTGTGGGTGTGGGAGCGTATGCTTCACAACGCTCGGGCGGTGAGAAGAATGTGTCGGCTTCGCTGCACGGGGGCTTGCAGTTGCGGTATCACCTGGGAAGTCATTGGGACTGGTTTGTGGAACCGAAGCTGTATCTGTTTACGGACAAGATTGACGGGGTGCAGTGCAACGAGCGGTATGACCTGGCGTATGGGATTACCGGCGGACTGACTTACCGCTTTACGGGACTGCCGGTGCAGGCCAAGTCGGAGGATGCCGGAGACAACCTGTTCCTGGAGGCGGCCATGGGATTGCAGGGTGACTATTCGAGTCACGTGAGAAACCTGCTGGGCAAGGTGCGGCCATTAGGACCGACGGCTTCGCTCTCGCTGGGTAAGTGGTTCATGCCGCTGGGAGTGCGGGCTACGGCTTTCGGGGGCTTGCATTTTACGGACAATCCGGAAGGATTGAAGGGCAAGGAACTGTATGCGGGCGGACGTGTGGAAGCGTTGCTGAACCTGAATACGCTGCTGAAACCGTCGGTAACGGATCCGAGGGTGGAACTGAACCTGGCTGCGGGATATGAGCTGGGAGCGGTGGCGCACCGGAGTCCGCAGTATGCGAAAAAGTTCCGCTGGACGAGTGGTCCGACGGGAGCGGTACAGCTGGTGTACTTCGTGACGGAACAGATTGGTGTGTTCGGAGAAGGACGGTACAGCCTCAGCAATTATACGCAGCCGTATGAGAACGGTGAGGTGTATGACCGACGGATGCACAACCTGAGTGCGGTGTTCGGTGTGCAGTATCGCAGAAGAAAGGCGCGCTTTGACGAGAAGCGGGGATTGTTTGAACCGTACAACTTTGTATATGCGTCGCTGGGAAGCAACTTCCCGGTACGTACGTCGGGTATCTCGCTGAAGAAGTGGCGGAACTGGGCTGGTCAGCAGGCTTCGCTGGGAATCGGAAGACAGTATTCTGCATTCTCGGGGGTAAGGGCGAGCATCGAGGTAGGACGCTGGGCGGACCCGAAGCTGGTGGCTTATCCGCTGACGTTATCGGCTGATTATCTGTTGAACGTGACGAACATGATCGGGAATTACAATCCGGACCGTATCTTCGACCTGAATGCGTTTGTGGGTGTGGCGTATACGCATCACGACCTGGAGAAGAAGCATTACGGGGCCCTGGAAGGGGGATTGCTGCAGGAGTTCAAAGTTTCGGACTCGTGGAGCATTTATGCGGAAGAGTATGCGCGGATGTATAAGGGAAGGATTACTCCGAGTGCGAGGGTGTTTACTTCGAACGAGGTATCGCTGTTGCTGGGAGGTAACCTGGGCCTGAAATACCGGTTCTGACCATAGAGGGGTACTATATAGTAACGGTGCATGGTCTGTCTCTGAAAGGGGACAGGCGATGCACCGTTTTTTTATGTGTTTGTATATGTGGGTTGGCCGGGCGGCTAACCGGGAATGTTCAGGTAGCGTTCCTTGAAGAGCTGGAAGGCGTCTTTGTAGAAATCGGGAGAATAGAGTATCAGGGATTCCACAAAGTTTTCGAGGGTGATGGTGCGGAGCTTGTACTGCATCTCGTCTTTCAGCCAGGGACGTATGGAGTCGATTTCGGCAGCGGTAGTGGGATGCGCACGGGGTGCCAGCAGGACGGTACGGGAGTCGCTCAGGCCGTTGACCTCGCGGTAGCGCTCTGCCAGCAGGAAGTTGCGGTAGAGGCGGGTAATGCGGACACTCCCCTCGCCTGCCGCCTGTCCGAAGCCGGGGATGAAGAGGTCGCTGCCCACCAGGAGTTTCTTCTGCATCTCGGTATTGCCGGATTCCTCCAGACTCAGAGGGTCGGCGTACTTGAGGGTGATGGCGGTGATGCGCTTGCCTCCCCTGCGGTCGGTCCACAGGATGTAGGCATTCAGGGCGGTATGGGCGCCGATGTATTTCCCGGCGAGGTCGGGCACGTATTCCACGCCGATCTCGGTAATGGCATTGATGGAGAAGTTGCCCAGGGCATTGCAGAGTACCTGGGTGACCGAACGGGGGTCTTCGTTCTGCATCAGCATGAGGGGGAAAAAGAGATTGAAGGCCATGGCGGTCTCTGAAAGCAGGTCGTTGAACAACAGAAAGGAATCGATGTGTTCGTCCTGTTTCTTGGTACAGATGCGCTCCTTGGCGTAATTGAATGTCTGACGGAGCAGGAAATTGGCTCCACTGCCCTCTCCTCCGGCCAGCAGGGTGCTGAAAGGAAGGGTCTTGCCGTCTTCGGAGATGACGGTATATTCGGGTTCGCCTTTTCTTTTACGGTAGTCGGCCTGGAGCCCTTCGAGGGTCTGCCGGAAAGCGGCTACCGAACGGCAAAGTTCTTCGTACTGATCGTTTGTTTCCATATCTACTTCGATGCTTATGTGATGACAGTAGGATGCCACCCGCAAAATGCGGGCACAAAGATAGTAATTTTTTCTTTCACCCGGGAGATAGCGGGAAGGAAGGGAGGCTTGTTTTTTTCGGACGGGAAGCATTTTGCGTTTTCAGAATTTGGGAGATTGGAGGGGCTTGAATAACTTTGTGACTAGGCTCCCTCCCGGGGAGCATGAAATGAGTTGGACAGTTTATAAATATAAGAGAGTATGGGACAGCAGCCACAACTTTTAGTATATAAGGCTTCGGCCGGGTCGGGAAAGACCTTTACTTTGGCAATTCAGTATATCCGGCAGTTGATTGAGGATCCGCGGGCGTACCGGAGGATTCTGGCAGTGACTTTCACGAACAAGGCGACGACGGAGATGAAGGAACGTATCCTGGAGCAGTTGCTGGGCATCGCACGCGGCCTGAAGGGCTCGGAAGGGTATCTGCAGGAATTGGTAAGACTGACGGGAAAGTCGGTGGAGGATATCCGGAAAGGGGCGCAGGAGGCGTTGTTTTTTATCCTGCACGACTACAGCCGTTTCCGGATTGAGACGATCGACTCGTTCTTCCAGTCGGTGATGCGGAACCTGGCCAGGGAACTGGAACTGGGGGCGAACCTGTCGATTGAGCTGAACAATACGGAGGTGTTGTCGGATGCGGTGGACGTGATGCTGGAAAAGCTGGACCGGAAGTCGCCGGTGCTGTACTGGCTGCTGGAATACATCGAAGAACGGATTTCGGACGATAAGCGCTGGGATGTATCGGACGACATCAAGAGTTTCGGACGGAACATCTTCGACGAGGAGTATGTGGAACGGGGCGAGGAGCTGAGAAGGAAGCTGGACGACCCGAAGTTTATCCCACAGTTCCGGAAGGAGCTGAAGGAACTGAGAGAGATGGTGCTGGAACAGATGAAGGGATTCAGCGAACAGTTTCTGGGGGTACTGGAGACGCAGGGACTGTCGCCCGACGACCTGAAAAACGGCAGCCGGGGCATTGGCAGTTACTTCCGGAAGATTGCCCGGGGAGAATTGCTCAACAAGGTGTCGAACGCGACGGTGCAGAAGTGTCTGGAGAGTGAGGAGAACTGGACGACCAAGTCGTCTCCGAAACGGCAGAAGATTCTGGCAGTGGTGAGCAGTGACCTGATGGGAATCCTGGAGGAGGCGGAGAAGATGCGTCCGAAGAACAACTGGATCCTGAATTCGTGCGACCTGGCGCTGAAGTACCTGAACAACCTGCGGCTGCTGACGCACATGGATGCGGAGGTGAGGCTGCAGAATCAGTTGCACAACCGCTTTCTGCTGTCGGACACGAATGCGTTGCTGCACGGGCTGATCAGCCGGGGAGATGCTTCGTTCGTGTACGAAAAAATCGGTACGCAGATTGATACGGTGATGATTGATGAGTTCCAGGATACATCGCGGATGCAGTGGGAGAACTTTCACCTGCTGCTGGAAGAGAGTCTGGCGCAGAAGGAAGGCAGCCTGATTGTGGGAGACATCAAACAGAGTATCTACCGGTGGCGGAACGGGGACTGGAAGATCCTGGCGGGACTGGGAAAGGACCCGGTGCTGAGGGTGAAGGAATGTACGCTGGACACGAACTGGCGAAGTGAGAAGCGCATCATCGGATTCAACAATGCGTTTTTCCCGACTGCCTGCCAGTTGCTGAGCGACCGCCAGGAGAGTGAGCTGGGCAAGCCGTGCGAGGAGTTGCTGGAGGCTTACAGTGACGTAAGGCAGAAACCGGCCCGGAAGGAGGAAAAGGGTTATGTGAAGGTGACCCTGCTGCCGGACAGTGAGGAAAAGGCGTATTCAGAAGCGATGCTGGAGGCACTGGCGGAGGAAGTGGACCGGCTGATGGAAGCGGGGGTACGCTCGCAGGACATCGCCATCCTGGTCAGAAAGAACAAGATTATTCCTACAGTGGCCACGTACTTCGACGAGCATACGCCGTATCGGATTGTGTCGGACGAGGCGTTCCGCCTGGATGCGTCGCTGGCGGTGTGTATCCTGATGGACGGACTGCGGTTCCTGACGGCTCCGGAAAACCGGATTGCCATGGCACGACTGGCGGTGACGTTCCAGAAGGAGGTGCTGCACAAGGACATCGACCTGAATACGATTCTGCTGAACCGGATCGAGGATTTTCTGCCGGCGGGCTTTGTCTTGCAACTGGCGGAGCTGCGACTGATGCCGCTGTATGAGTTGCTGGAGAAACTATACGTGCTGTTCGACCTGAAGGAAATCGGACAGCAGGATGCGTACCTGTGTGCGTTCTATGACGCGGTGACGGAGTACATGCAGAATCATTCTTCGGAACTGACGGCCTTCATCGCCTACTGGGACGAGACGCTGTATGAGAAGACGATTCCGTCGGGAGAAATTGAGGGTATCCGCATCCTGTCCATTCATAAGTCGAAGGGACTGGAGTATCATACGGTACTGGTTCCGTTCTGCGACTGGAAGATGGAGAATGAGACAAACAACCACCTGATATGGTGTGCGCTGGAGGGACAGGGACCGGAGTACGACCAGCCGCCTTTCAATGAACTGAGCATTGCGCCGATCAATTACTCGACGGCCATGGCGGAGTCGGTGTATTGCAAGAGTTACCTGGAAGAGCGGCTGCAGCTGTGGGTGGATAACATGAACCTGCTGTATGTGGCCTTTACGCGTGCCTGCAAGAACCTGATTGTCTGGGGCAAGAAGGGACAGACGGGTACGGTATCGGAGTTGCTGGGGAATACGATGGAGGCGATGGAGCTGGAGGGAATGACCTGTTCGGGCCTGACTGAACCGGCGGCGGATGCGAAAGGAAAAGGAAAGACGAAGGACAAAGAGAAGGAAGAGAATACGGAACCGGTGATCTATGAATATGGCTGTCTCTGTCCGTCGGAGGAAGTCCGGAAAAAGGTGACGGGAAATCCGCTGTCGGAAATTCCGGAGGGAGTGCCGGTGTGCATCGAATCGCTGGAAACGGATATCGAGTTCAAGCAGTCGAACCGGTCGGCGGACTTTATCCGGGGCGACGAAGAGGAGGAGAACCGGGAACGGTACATCCGGCAGGGACAGTTGCTGCATCAGGTGTTTGCTTCCATCCGTACGGCGGCCGACCTGGAAAAGGCGGTGGCACGGCTGCGGTTTGAGGGTATCATCGAATCGGAAAAGCAGGAGAAGGAAATCATCCGGCTGGCGGAAAGGGTACTGGAGCATCCGGAGGTGCAGGAGTGGTACGACGGAAGCTGGAGACTGTATAACGAATGTGGAATCATCTATACCGACGACCAGGGAGGGCTGCAGACGAGAAGGCCCGACCGGGTGATGATGCGTGAGGATGAGGTGGTGATTGTCGACTTTAAGTTCGGACGGAAGAAGGCGGAATACCGGGAGCAGGTGAAGGAGTACATGCATCTGCTTACGGAAATGGGATACGGAAAGGTGAAGGGGTATCTCTGGTATGTCTTTGCCAACGAACTGGAGGCAATCGGGTAAATGAGGTATAGGGTTCAATTTAACGAGGAGGATTAAGCATGATGGATACTTTTCTGAAATTAGTAGCACACGATTTATATCAAAAAACGGGAGGTGATTTTACGAAGGTGGCAGTGGTCTTTCCGAACAAGCGTGCCAGCCTGTTCTTCAACGAGTACCTGGCCAGGGAGAGTCAGCGGCCGCTGTGGTCGCCGGCGTATGTGAGTATCAGTGAGCTGTTCAGGCAGTTCTCGCAGTGGGAGACGGGAGATCCGGTAAAACTGGTGTGCGACCTGTACAAAGTGTTTGTAGAGGCGACCGGAAGCAAGGAGACACTGGATGAATTTTATTTCTGGGGAGAAATGCTGATAGCGGATTTCGATGATGCCGACAAGAACATGGTGGATACGGATGCGCTGTTCGGCAACCTGAAGGACCTGAACGAGATGATGGACCACTATGAGTTTCTGGAAGAGGGACAAAAGGAGGCGCTGGGACAGTTCTTCCGCAATTTCTCCATGGACCAGGTGACGGAACTGAAGAGGAGGTTCATCGCGCTCTGGGATGTGCTGGGGGATATTTACAAGGAGTACCGGCGGGTGCTGAGTGAGCAGGGAATCGCGTACGAGGGTATGCTCTACCGGGAGGTGACCGAACGGATGCAGGTGGACGAACTGCCTTATGAGAAGTATGTGTTTGTGGGATTCAACGTGCTGAACAAGGTGGAGCATACGCTGTTCAGCAAACTGAGGGATGCGGGAAAGGCCTGGTTTTACTGGGACTACGATGTGTTCTATATGAAGCGCGACCATCCGCACGAGGCGGGTGAGTTTATCCGGAGAAACCTGAAGGATTTTCCTTCGGAACTGCCGGAGCGGTGGTTTGACCAGTTGGGCAAGCCGAAGGAGGTTACCTTCGTCGAATCGCCGACGGAGAACGGACAGGCGCGTTTTCTGCCGCAATGGATCAGGAAGAACCTGACAGAGGAGGAAAAGGAAACGGCGGTGGTGCTCTGTAACGAGGGCCTGCTGCAGCCGGTGCTGCATTCGCTGCCGGAGAACATCCGCCACATCAACATTACGATGGGATTTCCGCTGACGCAGACGCCGGCCTACAGTTTTGTGAATGCACTGTTGGAACTGCATACGGCGGGATATAATGCCCAAAGCGGAAGGTTCCGCTTCGATGAGGTGATGAGTGTGCTGAAGCATCCGTATACGCGGGAACTGTCGGAGCATGCGGAGGAATTGAAGGAACGGCTGGTGAAGGACAACCGCTTCTACCCTCTCCCGTCGGAACTGACGAAGGATGAGGTGCTGGAGCTGATTTTCACGCCGTGCGTGGGCAACCTGAAGTTGTGTGAGATGCTTTGCGAGAGCATGAAGCGGGTGGCGGAGTTTTACCAGCAGCGGGCAGCGGCACAAAACCGGGCCTTCGACCAGTTGTACAGGGAGGCGCTGTTTAATACGTATACGCTGGTCAACCGCTTCCATACGCTGACCGAAAGCGGGGACCTGCAGTTGCAGACCGACATGTTCAAGCGACTGCTGACAAGGGTGATGAGCAGTGCCAGCATTCCTTTCCATGGGGAACCGGCCATCGGCATGCAGGTAATGGGGGTTCTGGAAACGCGTAACCTGGATTTCCGGAACCTGATTCTGCTGTCGGTCAACGAGGGGCAGTTGCCTAAGGCGGGAGGAGATGCTTCGTTTGTCCCCTACCACCTGAGAAAGGCGTTCGGCATGACGACGATTGACCATAAGATTGCGGTGTATGCGTATTATTTCTACCGGCTGCTGCAGCGGGCAGAAAAGGTGACGCTGGTGTATAACACGGCCACCGACGGTATCAACCGGGGAGAGCTGTCGCGGTTCATGCTGCAGTTCCTGATTGAATGGGGACATCCGGTGAAACGGCAGGTACTGGAAACGGCACAGTCGCCTCAGAATGCGGAGACGATTTCGATTGAGAAGAATCCGGAAATCATGAAGCGGATGCAGGATATCTTCGACATCCGGGCCAACAAAAAGGCGCTGCTGTCGCCGTCGGCACTGAACTGCTACCTGGACTGTCCGCTGAAGTTCTATTATCAGTATGTGGCCCAGCTGACGGCCCCGGATGAGGTGAGCGCGGACATCGACTCGGCGAAGTTCGGAAGTATTTTCCATTATACGGCCGAACATATCTATAAGGAACTGACGGAACGGAACAAGACGGTGACTCAGACGGATATCGAGGCGCTCCTGAAGGATGAGGTGAAGCTGCAGAATTATGTGGACAACGGTTTCAAGGAACTGTTCTTCAATATCTCGCTCCAGGAAAAGCCGGAGTACAACGGTATCCAGCTGATTAATTCGGCGGTGATTCTGAAATATGCGAAGCAGTTGCTGGCGTACGACCTGAAGTATGCGCCTTTTGCGTTTCTGGGTTCGGAGAAATGGGTATCGGAAGATGTCGAGATAGAAACGCCGAAAGGGGTGCTGAAATCGCGCATCGGAGGTATCATCGACCGGCTGGACTGTAAGGGAGATGTGATCCGCATCGTGGACTACAAGACGGGAGGTGACGCAAGTACGCCGGCAAGTGTAGAGGTACTGTTCGAGCCCGACAAGAAACGGCCGAGTCACGTGTTCCAGACATTTCTGTATGCGTCCATCGTCTGCCGGAAGCTGAGGGAACAGGGAGACGGCCGGAAGGTGGCACCTGCTCTGCTGTATATTCACCGGGCGGCTTCGGAAGATTATTCGGCTATTATCTGCATGAAAGAGCCCCGGAAGGAGAAGGTGGAGGTCAGCGATTTTGCAGAATATGAAGAAAGTTTCCGGGAACGGTTGAATTTATTGCTGAAAGAGATCTTCAATCCGGAAGTCGCTTTTAATCAGACAGATATAGAAGAAAAATGTCAATATTGCGACTTTAAATCGCTCTGCAAAAGAGCAAATTAATGTTAAAACGGGAATTTATTTGCTGTTTTCAAGAACAAAAATGGATTACCGAGCGTTATAATTATGTTTTTCATAGTAATAGATTTATAATTTGAAAGTGGTTGTTTGTGAAAATAGCTGCTTATTGACAAAAGCGTTTGTCCAGGAAAAGAGGCCGTACATTCCCCGACAGCCTCTTTTCTTCGTTTATAGCCACGACATATCACATTATAAAGGTAAATCCGGAGCAGAAAACCGGAGTTTCTACATTTTAAAAATCATAAAATAAATACGACAATGCAAGGTCAACTCATGCAATATTCGTATTTTTGATTAATTTTTCGACATGACTACAGCAATGAGCAAAAGTACTCCTATCAAACATATCGTACGGACCCTTATCATCACCCTGCTGGTGTGCTACTTCGGCATCATCGCTTTTCTGAATTTACCGTATGTTCAGAGGCAGTTGTCGGTGATTGTATCACGGGAGCTGGGGGAACTCATACACACGGAGGTGAGTGTGGGAAACATTGATCTGGGACTGCTGAACCGGATTATCATACAGAATGTACATGTCAATGACCAGAAGGGAAAGGACTTGCTGAAGATTTCCCGTCTGTCGGCGAAATTTGACATTCCGGAACTGCTGCATGGCAGGATCCGGATTCACAGCGTGCAGTTGTTCGGACTGAATGCACGGCTGGCACGGAACTCGCTGCAGGAGCAGACGAACTTCCAGTTTATTCTGGATGCCTTCGCTCCTAAGAAGGAAAAGACTTCGAAGGTGCCGCTGGACCTGCGTATCAACTCGGTACTGATACGACGGGGGGAGATTAATTATGACGTGTGGTCGGAACCGGAGACTCCGCAGAAATTCAATGCGAACCACATCGGTATTCAGGGACTTTCGGCAACCTTGTCGCTGAAGGCGCTGACGAATGATTCGCTGAATGTGCAGGTGAAGCGTATGAGTTTCGGAGAACAGAGCGGATTCAAGGTGAAGCGACTGGCGATGAAGGTGACCGGAAACCGGAAGGCGTTTCATGCAAACCAGGTGGAACTGGGACTGCCGGAAACGACACTGGTGATTGATACGCTGTCGGCACGGTACGATCAGTTTCCGAACCTGATTGCCCTGCAGCCGAAGGTGGAGTACATGACCCGACTGCATGCGCACATTGTGCCGCGTGACTTGAAGGCTTTTGTTCCGGCACTGGAGAATTTCCGGGAGGCCATCAACCTGAAGGTCGAGTTGAGAGGTAAAGGAGATTTCGTGGAATGCAGCCGACTGCATGTAAGCAACGAGGAGCAGTCGATTGTGGTGGAGGCCCGGGGATCGGCAGCACAATGGAACCAAAAGGAGAATGCGGTGCTGCAGGGGGATATCCTGCAGCTGAAGGCTACTCAGCAGGGAAATGCCTGGCTGATGCATAACCTGACGGGAAAAGAGGAGATGCCGGGTATCCTGGAACGGCTGGGCAATGTGTTTTTCAAGGGCAGCCTGTCGGGAGAATTGAGCCGGCTGAATACGCAGGGCACGCTGACTACGGCGGCGGGAACGGTGAATGCGAACATCACCATGCATGCCGACACTCTCCTGAAGCATCGCTCGTATTCGGGTAAGGTCAGCAGCGGAGAACTGGATATGGGTGTCCTGCTGGGACAGGAGCAGACCTGGGGAAAGACGGCATTTGACATCGAGCTGCAGGGATTCAGATACAGTGGCGCGCAAACGATGTCGTACGTAAAAGGAACGATTTATTCGCTGACATACAAGCAGTACGAATACAGGAATATCACACTGAACGGACATTATCAGCCGGGAGGATTCAACGGACAGATTGCGCTGGATGATCCGAACGGAAACATAAATATCAACGGAAGTTTTGCGACTCGTCAAGAGGTTCCGGAATATAATCTGACAGCCAGCATCAGGCATCTGCGGCCGCATGCGCTGGGGTTGTCATCAAGGTTTCAGGATGCTGACTTCTCGGTGGATGTGGCGGCTAATTTCCACGGTCATTCGATTGATGACATCCAGGGAAAAATCGGTATCAAGAACCTGCTGGTTCTCTCGTCGGTGGCAGAGGAGAATTTCTCGATGGACCATTTCGACATTGTGGCGGAAAACTTGTCGGCCGACCAGCAGCAGAAGCAGATCCGCATCCGCTCTCCGTTTATCAACGGACAGATTACGGGTAACTATTCTTACCGGACGGTGCCGACAAGCATGCTGAAGGTGGCACAGAAATATGTTCCGTCACTGATGGACAAGGGACGGAAGCTGCCGGAGACGAAGAATAATTTCGAATTCGAACTGAAGGTAGAACAGAGCCGGCTGTACGAGGGTATTTTAGGTATTCCCCTGTCGCTGAACATGCCTGCCAGTGTGACGGGTTCTGTCAATGACATGGAGAACAAGATACAGCTCAGGGCGTATCTGCCGGAGTTTGTGTATGGTGAGGATTATTTTGAATCGGGTGTATTGCTTTGTGACAATACGGATGAGAAGGCACTGAAGACACAGGTGAGAATCAACAAGCGGCTGAAGAAGGGAGCTATGCTGAACCTGGCGGCACAGGCGTATGTAAAGGGAGATACCCTGCACTCTACCGTAAACTGGGGCAATAATACGGATGCGACGTTCAGCGGGAAAGTGCAGACGACTACCATCTTCAAATCGACGGAGAAAAAGGGAAAACTGGCTGCGGATATCATTATTCATCCGGGGGAAGTCATCCTGAATGACGTGCCCTGGAGGGTACATCCGGCCCGGATTGAGACGCGTCCGCACGGGATAAGAATACGTAATTTCCTGTTCGAGCACGAAGACCAGTACGTGAAGGCGAACGGTGTGATCGGCAAGGAGAAGGAGGATTCGTGCCTGGTGGATCTGAGCAATATCAACCTGCAGTATGTAATGGACCTGATTCAGTTCCATGCGGTGGATTTTGAAGGAATGGCCAGCGGAAAAGCGGTCTTGAAGCATGTAATGGAGGATCCGGAACTGCTGGCGGAACTGGATGTCGAGAATTTCAAGTTGAACGGTGCCTTGCTGGGAAAGGCGGATATCATCGGAAAATGGGATAATAAGCTGGGTGGTATCCGGCTGGATGCCGACATTCATGAGAATGAGAATTATTTCACCAGAGTGAACGGATATATTTCTCCGAAGATGAAGGGGCTGGACCTGAATATTCAGGCTGGTGGCACGAACCTGGCTTTTCTGAAGCGTTTTGTCGATAATATCTTCGGGGATATTCAAGGCAGGGCTTTCGGTAATGTCCGGCTGTTCGGTCCTTTTGCAGCCCTCGACCTGGAGGGAAAGGCAAAGGCGGAGGCAAGTATAAAGGTAAGTATCCTGAATACGTATTTTCATGCGCAGACCGACTCGGTATTGATTGAGCCGGGACACTTTGCCTTTCGTTCGGTCCGCATGTCAGACAATGAGGGACACAGCGGATGGTGTAACGGCAACTTGAATCATACGAAATTAAAGAATCTGAGTTATAACTTCCGTTTCCAGACGAACAATATGCTGGTGTATCATACGGAAAAGGAGACGCCGGAGTTTCCTTTTTACGGAAAAATCTATACGACCGGACAGGTGCATCTGAATGGAGGCAACAATGCGTTGAACGTGGACGGAACCATGAGAACCGATCCGCAAACGACATTTACTTATGTGACTTCGACGGCGGCGGAAGCGACCAGCAACCAGTTTATTACTTTCGTCGATAAAACGCCTAGAAGGAAGCAGGAAGAGGTGGATACGGAGGTGTATCATTATATGAACCGCTTTGAGAAGGAAGAAGAGGATGAGGGACCGGAAACGGATATCCATATCAACCTGCAGATTGATGCGACGCCTACGGCGACCATGAGAATTGTCATGGACCCGGCAGCAGGCGACAATATATCGGCAAAAGGAAGTGGAAACCTGAGAATCAATTTCTATAATAAGGGAGATTTCCAGATTTTCGGTAATTATAACATTGAAGAGGGTATCTACAAGATGAGTATGCAGAATGTGATCCGTAAGGATTTCACCTTGCAACCGGGAGGTAGTGTTTCTTTCAATGGGGACCCGAAAAAGGCGAACCTGAATGTGCAGGCGGTGTATACGGTGAACTCGGCTTCGCTGAACGACCTGATACCGGATGCAGCATCCAACAAGAGCAATGTGAAGGTCAACTGCTTGCTGAACCTGAAGGGAAATCTGACGGCACCGGCACTGAGTTTCGACCTGGAGCTGCCGACGGTAAGCGACGAAGACAGGGAACTGGTCAAGAGTCTGACGAATACGGAGGAACAGATGAATACGCAGATTATCTACCTGCTGGGTATCGGAAAGTTCTATACGTACGATTATGCCAATAACGCCAACCAGTCGGATGCTACCAGTTCACTGGCGTTCAGTACCCTGTCGGGACAGTTGAACAACATTCTTTCGCAGGTAATCGACAGCCAGAACTGGAACTTCGGAACGAACCTCAGTACGGGAGACAAAGGATGGACGGACGTGGAAGCGGAAGCTATCCTGTCGGGAAGGTTGCTGAACAACCGGCTGATCATCAACGGTAATTTCGGCTATCGGGATAATCCGATGAGAAACACGAACTTCATCGGAGACTTCGAGGCGATTTGGCTGCTTACCAAGAACGGCGAGTTCCGGCTGAGGGGGTACAACCAGACCAACGACAGGTATTTCACCAAGTCGACCTTGACTACGCAGGGCATCGGTCTGATTTACAAGAAGGACTTTACCAACTGGCGGGAACTGATCGACTGGCTGATGCTGAAGAACCGGAGGAACCGGAAAAGAAGCAGCAAGGAGGAGAAAAGTGCATTGCCTGCTGGAGAAGCCATCCTCAATGAAGAGGGAGAAAAGGAATAAGTATAAACAGACAGTATTCAATTAATCATATCAATTTTCTATATAAATAAAAATGGATAGCAAAAACTATTTTTTACCTGCCGAATGGCATCCGCAGAGTTTTATACAACTGACATGGCCGCATCAGGATACGGACTGGAGCTATATGCTTGATGAAGTGGAAGAGTGTTTTCTGAATCTGGCACGGGAAATAGCTTCCAGACAGCCGCTGTTGCTGGTGGCTCCGGAGTTTCCGAAGGCACTGGAAAACTTTGAGTTCAAGGAGAATGTGTTCTATGTGGAATGTCCGACCAATGACACCTGGGCTCGGGACCATGGTTTCATTTCATTGCTCAACGAACAGGAGGAGGTCAGACTCGTGGATTTCTGCTTCAACGGATGGGGTATGAAGTTTGCCGCATGCAAGGACAACCTGATCAACTCACAGCTGGTAAAGGGTTCACTGCTCAACGGTACTTATCAGAATTGCAGAAACTTTGTACTGGAAGGTGGTTCGATAGAAAGCGACGGTGAAGGTACGCTGCTGACTACGTCACTGTGTCTGCTCGCTCCCAACCGCAACGATACCCTCGACAAGCAGGAGATAGAAGATTACCTGAAAAAAAGCTTTAATCTGAAGCAGGTCTTGTGGCTGGATCATGGATACCTGGCCGGCGATGATACGGACAGTCATATCGATACGCTGGCACGTTTGTGTCCCGACCATACCATCTGTTACGTACAATGTACGGATACGGAGGATGAACACTATATGGAACTGAAGAAGATGGAAGAGCAGCTCAAGGAGTTCCGCACCCTGGACAACGAACCTTTCCGCTTGCTGGGACTTCCCATGCCGGAAGCCATCTTTGATGAGGATGGGGAAAGACTTCCTGCCACTTATGCCAACTTCCTTATCATGAACGATGCCGTATTATATCCGACGTATGACCAGCCGGAAAATGACCGCAAGGCAGCGTGTGTACTGCAGGAGGCATTCCCGGGAAAAGAAATCGTAGGTGTCGACTGCAGGGCATTGATCAAACAGCATGGCTCATTGCACTGTGTCACCATGCAGTATCCCCGAACCGCAAAGAAATAAAAAACCATATAAACAAAACGAATATGAAAAGAGTTATCCGTGTAGGTATTGTACAGCAGTCATGTACAAACGACCTGAAACTTAACCTGGAGAAAATTCACCGCAACATTGCTTCAGTCGTACAGGCCGGAGCCAATCTGGTGGTGTTACAGGAATTGCATAATACGCCTTATTTCTGCCAGACAGAGGATACATCGCTGTTTGATCTGGCCGAACCGATTCCGGGCCCGTCAACCGGTTTCTTCAGTGAAATCGCTGCGGCTTACCACATCGTACTGGTGACCTCTCTGTTCGAACGGCGTGCTCCCGGATTGTATCATAACACGGCTGTAGTATTTGACAGCGACGGAAGCATCGCCGGCAAATACCGTAAGATGCATATTCCGGATGATCCGGCTTATTATGAGAAGTTCTATTTCACACCGGGAGACCTCGGATTCGAACCTATCCAGACTTCAATCGGTAAGCTGGGAGTACAGGTATGCTGGGACCAGTGGTATCCGGAAGGAGCGCGACTGATGGCGCTCAAGGGGGCAGAACTTCTTATCTACCCTACTGCCATCGGATGGGAAAGTACGGATACGCAGGATGAGAAAATGCGCCAGCTCGGAGCGTGGGTAACTGTACAGCGCGGACACGCCGTTGCCAACGGATTGCCTGTCATTGCCGTAAACCGTGTAGGTCACGAGCCCGATCCGTCCAGACAGACAAACGGTATCCAGTTCTGGGGCAACAGTTTTGTAGCAGGACCGCAAGGAGAAATCATCGCACAGGCCAGCAACATGAAAGAAGAAAACCTGGTAGTGGAAATCGATATGAACCGCAGCGAGAACGTCCGCAGATGGTGGCCCTTCCTGCGCGACCGCCGCATTGATGAGTTTGGCAACCTGACCAAAAGATTTATTGATTAAAAGATAGAACTCCGATTGGAAAGACAGCTCAGAATGCCTTTCCCGGAAAAAGTATCCCCGCTGCAACCCTCTCCTGCCGTCACTCCCTGAACTGGGTATCGGAAACGGCATATTAGCCGGAGACAGAGTCAATTCTCTTTGCAGTGGGGATTACCATATCCCGACTCCAGCCATTCATTCACATCTTTTTTTTTCCTGCAGAAACAAAAAAAGAGGCCATGTCACAGACACAGCCTCTCCCAAAATATACTTAAACAAGGAATTCTTTATTCCCACTCGATTGTGGCAGGTGGTTTTGAAGAGATGTCATAGCATACTCGGTTAACCCCCTTCACCTTGTTGATGATGTCGTTGGAAACCTTTGCCATAAAGTCATAAGGCAAGTGAGCCCAGTCGGCAGTCATCGCATCGGTACTTGTTACGGCACGCAGTGCAACTGCACGTTCATAAGTACGTTCGTCACCCATTACACCTACGCTCTGTACCGGCAGCAGAATCACACCTGCCTGCCATACCTGGTCATACAATCCCCAGTCGCGCAGACCCTGGATGAAGATATCGTCGGCATCCTGAAGGATACGTACCTTTTCACGTGTGATATCACCCAAAATACGAACAGCCAAGCCCGGACCCGGGAACGGATGACGGGTAATCAGATGTTCCGGCATACCCAGCGCACGTCCTACGTTACGGACTTCATCCTTGAAAAGGAGACGCAAAGGTTCGCACAGTTTCAGGTTCATCTTTTCCGGCAGACCACCCACATTGTGGTGACTCTTGATTACCGTACCTGTGATAGAAAGTGATTCGATGCAGTCAGGATAGATTGTTCCCTGAGCCAGCCATTTCACATCCTGTATCTTGTGAGCTTCTGCATCAAATACATCGATGAAGCCCTTACCGATAATCTTACGCTTGCGTTCCGGTTCTGTAACGCCTTCCAGTTCCTTGAAGAACTTTTCACTGGCATCCACGCCGATTACATTCAGACCCAGGCATTCATAGTCATGCAGCACGTTCTTGAACTCATTCTTACGCAGCATACCATGATCTACGAAGATACAAGTCAGGTTCTTGCCGATAGCCTTGTTCAGCAGTACAGCCGCAACCGATGAGTCTACACCACCGCTCAATCCGAGTACCACCTTGTCATTGCCCAGCTGTGCTTTCAGTTCGGCAACTGTTGATTCGATAAAGCTGTCAGCACTCCAGTCCTGCTTTCCGCCACAGATATCCACTACGAAGTTTTTCAGCAGCAAGGCTCCGTCTTCACTGTGGAACACTTCCGGATGGAACTGCACACCCCACAGCTTTTCATTCTTTGCCTGATAAGCCGCGATACTTACCTTGTCGGTAGAAGCGATGATCTCGAAGTTTTCCGGAATCGCAGTAATGGTATCACCGTGACTCATCCATACCTGAGAGTTTTCACGCACACCCTTCAAGAGAGGATTCTGATGATCAAATTTGGTCAGATGCGCACGGCCATACTCACGTGTATTTGCCGGTTCTACCTTACCTCCATTGATATACGACATGAACTGGGCACCATAACAGATACCTAAAATCGGATATTTACCCCGGATATCAGTCAAGTCTACCTTGAAAGCCTTCTCGTCATACACTGAGAAAGGACTTCCCGATAGGATGACACCGATCACAGAAGGATCATTGTGTGGAAACTTGTTGTAGGGTACAATCTCGCAATACATATTCAATTCACGTACACGGCGACCAATCAGCTGCGTGGTCTGTGAACCGAAGTCGAGAATAATAATTTTTTCCTGCATATTATGTATTCTGTAAAAATATAGATTCTATACTGGTGCAAATATACTGATAATTTTTCAGTATACAAAGAGCGGACCCACGAA
>OOCB01000905.1_pt1 | contig 44008 bp, 32 predicted proteins | sample 1671351 | NCBI WGS metagenome assembly OOCB01 (sample SAMN06348148, study PRJEB24527) | human gut metagenome | biome: human gut; feature: ankylosing spondylitis patient; material: feces | host: Homo sapiens | place: China | collected 2015-10 | reverse complement strand
TTCTCAGGGTCGGGCAGACCCGCAGCGCCTGTGGGAGCGTCGGAGCAGCTTCGACGCAAGTGAACCGGACGGCTCGCAAGAGACGCTCTGGTCAGCAGCAGGAACCCATCGAGGAGACCCTCAGAAAGGCCTGAAAAGGCCAATCTGACGGCTCGGTAGGAAATCTCCGTCCCCTTTAGTTGGGGCGGAGAGGATGTCAAATGGGCTTCGCGTTTTCCTGGAGCCACTTGAACATGAGCGCGTTGTTGCCGCGACGCGTGTGACCCGTACGGCCCCCGCGCACCGGGAGCTGGCTCGCCCATTGGTTCGCCGTGAAGTGCTCGGCCTTCGGGGCGCCATGGCACGACGAGCACGCGTCGCCGTGACGTTCGGCCGCCTGCTTCCAGAGACCGTTGATGTCCTTCGTCAGGGACTTGGCGGGCACCCAGCCTTCGGCCGTGGACTTCTGCCAGACGTTCCCCTGCACGGTCTTTTCGCCGCTCTTGCCGTCGAGCTTCACGACCTTCTCTTCGTCGAACAAGGCATACTCGATGCGAAGACCGGCTTCCTTGAAGATCTGCGAGGGATATTCCTTAAGCGACCAGCCGCTGATGCGCACCTTCGCCATGTCGCCCTTCTTTTCGAGAACGGTCAGGGGAGTGGCTACGTCGAGCGTGCCGGCAGCGATCCAAGGAACCGCTCGCGCCTGAGAGGGATAAGGCTCAATTCTTAGACAGCTTTTTAGTTAATAACGACAACTTTTTCGGAAAGAGTACTTGACAGGCACCGTTCTTGACTCCTTTGAGAACCCGTCCTCGGACGGGAACGAAGGACGACGGGTGAATCCCGTCGAAGGCGAATCGTCGGCCGAGCGGCTCTTTCGTCGTGCATTCCGAAAGTCGAGCGACCGATCGATACGTCGGATCGGGGGCGTCGGTTTCGCTTTTTCCTTACCTCAAACGCCCGCACGCTGTGTGTTCCGACCGTCTCTCCTGTGTAGCACGACGCCTCGACGCTGAGGAGAGGCGAAATGCAAAAGACGTTCGATTTCGCTCGATTCGCCTGGAATACAAGCAAATTCGTTATTCCAAAAGCCAATAACGAAAACAAAATCGAAGACGCTTTCGGCCTCGTCGACTGGGCTCGCCCGAAAGGCCCGATCTGCGGGCCTTCGCGGGTTTTTCCAAATGAAAACCTTCCAAGGCATGGAAGGAAGGACGGCGGAGTCGGGCCGTCCTTCGTGGAATCGCACGTGAAAACGCTCGATTTTTCGCCTCAAACGTGCGTATAATCCCCTACGTGCTTTCTATGACTATCGCCCGATAGGTATACCTGAAAGCGCAGGATGGGGACCCCGGCGGGACCCCGGGCAGGACCGCATGCCGGTCCCGCATCGGGCGTCCTCGAAGGCGTTCTTGAAGACCCTCAAACGTGCGGGCGCAATTCCGGAATCCGCACGACGGCATCCGCCGCGTGCTCCAAGAGTTCGAGGTCGTTCGTAACGAGAAGCACGGCCTTGCCCGAGGCCGCGGCGCTTTTGAGAAGCCTTGCGATACGGAGCATGTTCGCACCGTCAAGACCGCTCGTCGGCTCGTCGAGAATGAGAACGTCGGGGTCGCGCGCAAGCGCGCACGCGACGACGAGGCGCTGCTTTTCTCCACCCGAGAGGCTCTGCGGGTGCCGCTCGGCGAGGTGTCCGAGCGAAAGCTCTTCAAGAAGCCCCTTCGCGCGCTCGGCGATCCGGCGTTCGGTGGCTTCGGTGTGTTCGGACCCGAAGAAGCTTCGGCGGTCGGGCGGGGTGACGGCCGCGACGACGCTACGCACTTCGTCGAAGACCGTGCGCATCTGCAACTGGTGGTCGGCGTTCTGAAGCACGAGGCCGGTGCGTTCGAGAAGCTTTTCGCCCTCCACCTTGACGCCTCTCACGCGGATCGTGCCGCTTGCGCTCTCCAGACCGCACAGCGCCCGCGCGACCGTCGTTTTTCCGCTCCCGTTTCGGCCGATCAGGGCCGTGACGGCCGCACCCGCCTTGAAGGAGAGGTTGTGTACGAGCGCGGGCTTTTCGCTGCGAGCCGACGCGTCGTCCGACGCCCCGCGGAGGCTCTTACCCGCGCAGAGCCGTTCGACCTCAAGGAGCGGAACGGGATCGGCCGACGCATCGTACGCGGCGTTCCCTCGCGTGCGCCGGTCCGCGACGCGCGCGGAGCGAAGACCCCAGCGTTCGGAAAAGCCCGCCTCGTCCAACATCGCGAAAGGACCGCGCTCGACGATGCGCCCCGCATGAACGACGAGCACCTCGTCCGCCAAGTCCCGCAGCCAATAGAGTCGGTGGTCGACGACGAGAATCGCCGCGCCCGTGCGCTTCAATTCCCCGAGCAGTCGCCCGAAGGCGGCGGTCGCCTCGGGGTCGAGGTTCGCGGACGGTTCGTCAAGGATAAAGGCTTCGACCCCTTGAGCGAGCAGGGACGCCATCCCGACCGCCTGCTTCTCCCCTTCCGAAAGCGCTCCGATCGGCTGCTCAAGGAGGTCCGCAATCCCGAGGCGCAGCGCCGCGTCGCGCACGCGCCGTCGGATTTCCTCCGCGGGAACGCCCGCCCACGAAGGCGCGAACGCAAGTTCGTCTCCGACCGTGAGCGCGAAGAACTGCTCCTCGGGGTCCTGAAAGAGCGTCCCCGCGTCGCGCGCCACGGCGCTCGCCGGGCGCGTGAGGTTCGAAATCCCCGCAACGCGCACGTCGCCTTCGAGTTTCCCCTTCCAGTAGTGGGGCGCGAGGCCGTTTGCAAGCCGCAGCATCGTCGTTTTGCCGCAACCCGAGGGGCCCGTCAAAACTTTGAGTTCGCCCGGGCGAACCCGGAAGGAAACGTCGAAGACCGACGGGGTCGGGCGGTAAGGATAGGTGTAGGTGACGCGGTCGAATTCGATCACTGCGAGGGTCCTTCAAAAGCGAAGCCTGGTCGGATAAGAAGATGGGAGAAGCGATGGGGCGACGGTTTTTCGTCGGAGCCTCGATTACGGGAAGGCCCGCTCGTCGTCGAAGCCGAAATTCGGCCACTCGATCTGAAGATAGAGGGCCGCGGCCGCAACGAGGAACGCCGCGCCGAGAAGGACGAAGTCGCGCGTGCCGAAGCGCGCCGCATTGAGGCGCGTCATGCGCGAGGAGCTCCCGCCCGTAAGGCCCTTCAATTCGGCCGCAACGCCCAAGCTTTCGCTCGACTTGAGGGCTCGGAAAAGGAGCGGCGTGAAAAGAAGGCGCGCCGCGAGAATCGGGTGTCGGCACAGGAACCCCGCACCGAGCTTGCGCCCCTTGATGTGCAGCGCTTCGCGCACCTGCTTCACGTCGGAGGCGAAGGTCGGCAAAAACCGCACCATGACGACCGCAGGCAGATAGATGCAAAAGGGAAGCCGCAGGCCCTGCAAGGCGCCCACGAGGTCCTGGATTTTGGTCGAGGCCGCGAGCGCCGCAACGACATTCATCATCGTGAGGCCGCGCAGGAGCGGAATCCCGAGGTTTCGGACCGAAAGCCCACCGAGATCGGGATTCACCCACTCGATGATTGCGGCAAAGCCCGTCGCGACCGCGATGATCGCGCCCGCCCCGGCGTAGAGAAGCGCCATCATGCGAGCGCGGCGCGTGGAGGCGAGATAGAGAAACGTCGCAGCAAAGAGGGTCGTCTGCGCAAGGAGCCCCGAAAACGCCACGGTCGCGATGGCGGTACCCGCCGTGAGCGTCATCTTCGTGCGCGGGTCGAGCGTTTCAGGGAAATTGGCGGAGTGCTTCGTCGTCATCACTCACCTCCTCGAATGAGACCCGCGTGCCGCAATTCCGCGACGGAATTCTTCCCGCCCCAGAGCCCCAAGAGGCACCCGAGGTAGCTCACGCCCACGATCGGAATCACGACCTGCATGAGGCCCGGGCTCTCGCGCAAAAAGAGGTACGCCACGCCGAGCGAGAAGCTTTTCGAAACGAGGTCGTAGGCCGCAACCGCCGCAATGACCCCGCGCAGCCGCCCGAAACCGCCCGCGAGTTTCCCCGCGATTTCGCCCGCCGCGGCCCCGATGAAGGCGGCGGGGATAAGCGCGATGCTCCCGCCCAAAAGAAGAAGCGAAACGAGCATCGTGACGGCCGTGAAAAGAAGCAACGTGCCGCTTTTGGGAACTTTCGTCAGCAACACGACGAGGAGCGTCGTGAAAACGAGGTTCTTCAGAATCAACATGACGGGATTCATGCCGCCGCCCGCAAGGGCGATGAGGAGCGAAGAGATCTTGGCGGCCGCGGCGAAGACGCCGAGCACCACCAGTTCCTGCGCCGTCCATCGGGAGGTTTGGGACTGCATGGGGTTTCGGTCGGGAAGAAGTCGAGGGTTTGACGTGCAATGCGTTCCACCGAGCGGACTCGGTCGCATTGCGTCGCATCCTATCAGGTCAACAACCCCGCCCACCTTAAGAGCCGAAAAGCGCGGGCGTTCGCACCCGCGCGAGACTTTCGAAGGCTTCTGCTAGACTCGTTCCCGTTCACAGCATCCCGTCCGCAAGTCTCCGAAACACAGCTTTCCGGGGACTCGGCCACCGCCAATGACCGCTTTACGTCGTTTTCTTCCGCTATTTCGTTCTTCCGTACTCGGAGCCGCTCTCGGCGCCGCGCTTTTGTCGTCCGCTCCGCTTCGGGCCGACACGATCGTTGCGGCCGGTCGACTCGCCACGACCACGGGGCGTCCGCTCGTGGCGCGTAACGTCGACCTCGGCGGCACGAGCTCGACCACGGTGCGCCGCACGGGCGCGGCGCAGCACAAGTGGAGCGACACGGTCGACTACGTGAAGACGAAGGGGGACGTCGTCCTGACGCAGGTCCCCCACACGATCGGCTTCGCGCACGCGCGCACGGAGTCGCTGCTGCCCGACGGGACGCTTCTCATGCGGGAAAGCTACTTGAACGACGAAGGCGTGCTCGTTCTTTCGATGCCGCTTCCCTTGGAAGAGGCCCTGCACTTGACGGCCGAAGAGGCGGCACGCCCCTTGAACGGGCTCGTTAGGAGCCCCGACCCCGCTTACGAAAAGCGCAATCACGCAAGCGACCCCAATCGCCTCCCGTACGTCCTTCCGAGCGCGCTCGAAATCGAGCGGATGCGTCGCGCTTCGCCCGAATTCGTGTCGAGCAAGGGCATGAAGCCCCTCCCCGACCCCGAAAAGGACGCGCCCGAGGTGCTCGAAGCATTCGAATCCTCGGGGATCGTCTACGGGCTCATGCGCCTCATGACGGAACGCGGCTCGACCGCGCGCCGTGCGGTCGAAGAAGCGGTGCGCCTCGTGGAGCGCTTCGGCTGGGCGGGCGAAGCCGTGCAGTTGACGGTTGCGGACACCGAAGAGGTGTGGCTCGTGGCGGTCCTTCCCGGGCGCACGGCGGTGGCGCGCCGTCTCGCCGACGACGAAGCGGTGCTTGCCGCCGAAGTGCAGACGCTCGGCACGGTGGATTTGCTCGACGAAAAAAATACGATCGTCTCTCCTCTCACGCGCGAGCGCGCGCGGATGCTCCTTGCGAACATCCCCGAGGGCGTTGCCCGCACCGTCACCTTCGAGTGGATCGACTATGCGGAACCCCCGACGCTTCAGGCGCGCCTGAGAAGTTACGCGCGCACCCGCACGTTCCTCGAACGTGTCGGGGGATTGTCGGAGGAGGCCCTGCGCGACGCGACCGGGATCGACTACCGACGCTTCGTCGCTCCGGGCGCGATTCGTCCGCAGGCAAAGATTTCGCCCGAGGCACTGCGCGCCCTCATGCGCTCGAGCGCCCCCGATCTGGAAAGCCCCTCGGGGATTGCCAACGCCGCCACGGCCCGCAGTTCCGTTTTCGACCCGCGCACGCCCGCGTGGACGACGCGCGAAGACGTCGCGTCGGCGCACCCCGCCGTGATTCCCTACGTTGCGACCCACCCCCTCGCCGTGCAGCTCCCCGTGAAAATGCTCGCGCGCTCAAACGAAACGGGGGCGGCCTCCGCTACGGGCGACAACACGCCTTTCGTTGAAACGGCCGTGCAGTCAACCTTTGACTTCAGCTTCCGCGATGCGCGGTCGTTTCGCCGTCACGCGGCGGTGCTCTACGCGTTCGACGCCGCGCACGGCGCCCTCAAGCCCGCGGAAAACGCCGCCGCCCCGTGGCTTGCGCCCGAATTCGCCGCTCTTGAAAAACTCCCCGACGGACTCGCCGAAGCGCGCTTTCTCGCCGACAAAGTCTCACCCGCCAAGGGCGCGCACCACCTTGCGGAATCGGACGCCATTGCGCGCGCCCGCGCTCAGGCGGTGCTGTTCGAACACTACCGCAAGCGGTCGACCCCGAACGTCACGATCCTTGCCGACACCCTGTCGCCCAAGGACCGTACGGTGCGCGTCAACGTTCTGAGTACGCCTGAGTTCGATGCGACGAAGCTCGTTCGGAAGTCGCTCGGGCTCGGCTCGGCGATTCCGCTTGCTTCGGGCGAACCCAACCACCGCCGCTCCGAAGCGACCGCCCTCAACCGCATCGACGTGAACGGCGACGGGCGGCTTGATGCCGTGATCACCTTCCCGATCGCCGGCGCACTCGAAGGGGCGCTCCCCGGCCGCTATACGCCCCTTTACGTCACGGGCCGCACGACCGACAAAAAGCCCTTCATCGGGTTCGACTCGGTGTTCGTAAAGAAACCGTAATCGCCGCAACCGTCGAACCGCGGAACGTACGTCGGGCACGCCTTCTTTCGGCTTCTAGCCGAAGAGCGTGCCCGTTTGTTTTGCTGGGAGCCCGACGCCCGCTTGTCGCCCGGTCGCGCTTCTCGACCGAGACCACGACCCAAAAAGCAACCAGGCACCGAGGCGGGGCTTCGCCCCCAAAGAGAACCGACATGCAAAAGCGCGAATTTCCGAAGAGCGGCCTCGCCGCGCTCGGCGACCTGGGCTTTCTCGGTGCCGCCCGTGCGGGAGGACCTGCCGTAACAAAGAAGGTTTCCGACGTCCGCCGGGACGAAGAATGGGACACGGTGATCGTAGACTCCGGCATTTTAGCCACCTTCGCCGAGAACGAAGTGCTCGGTTAGGACCTCAAGAAAGTCTTCATGATCGAGAAGATACCCGTCTTCGGCGGCAATTCCGCAATCACCGATTCCGAATTGCGACGGCGCAAACTCAAAAGCACAAGCTCGAATGTGCGGCCTGTTACGTCGACGGGGCCGGAAACCCGTCCCGACCGCGCAGTATCAGACCTGCCACGACCCGAAGTCGTTCGATCAAAACTACCATCTTGCGAACGGCAAAGCCACTCCCCATGTCTCGATCCGTTACGCGCCCGAGACGGTCGACTGCGCGCTTTGCCACCGCGAACGCGGGTTTTTCGTATGCGGATCCGATACCCGCGTTAGGTACAATGTCTCAGTTTTATGTGACAGCACGCCCGGGTCGCTCCCTTCGACCGCCTCCTCTCGGACGCGGTTCGCGACCCGACGGCGCGTTTTCCAGGAGGCTTTCAATTATGTGCACCACCATCGTCGTCGGTGAAAAGGCTACGGCCGACGGTTCCTTTCTCGTCGCCCGCAGCGCGGACAGCTCTTCCCTTAAAGCGCAGCACTTCGTCATCCATCCGGCCAAGACCGGTCAGTCGGGTGTCTACAGTTGCAAGGCGCACGGCGGCGTGAACGACTTCACGTATCCGCTCCCCGAAAACGCCATGCGCTTCACTACGGTTCCGAACTGGAAGACGCAGCTTCACGGCGCCGTCGGCTACAACGAAGCCGGGCTCGGTCTCACCGGAACGGAATCGATCTTCGCGAGCGACGAAGCGCTTGCCGTCGACCCCTACAACAAGGCCTCGGGCATCACCGAAGACGACATTCCCGACGTGATTCTGCCGCGCTGCCGCACGGCCCGCGAAGGGGTCGAGCTCCTCGGCAAGATCATCGAAACGCAGGGTGCGGGCGAAGGCTTCGGCGTTGCGTTCGTCGACATGAACGACGTCTGGTACCTCGAAACGGGTTCGGGCCATCAGTGGATGGCCGAACGCACGCCCGCCGACGCCTACTTCGGTTCGGGCAACCAGGGGCGTCTCGGCAACTACGATCCGGCCGACCCCAACCAGCTCGCGAGCCCCACGCTCGTCGCGTTCGCGACCGAAAAGGGCCTCTACCGCCCCGAAGACGGCATCTTCAATTTCTCGAAGGCCTACACCCGCGACGACGGGCGCGACCGCGTCTACAACGACCCGCGCGTCTGGGCGATTCAGAAGCACCTGAATCCCTCGCTCGAGCAGCCGGTTGACGCCGGCCGCAGCTTCCCCGTCTACCTCACGCCCGAAAAGAAGGTGACGCTCGAGGACATGAAGCTTCTCATGCGCCACCATTTCGAAGGCACCGAGCACGACCCGTACGGCAACGGCCTGAACGGCGCCGAACCCTGGCGCCCCATCAGCGTCTTCCGCACCTACGAAGCGCACGTCATGCAGGTTCGTCCCTGGCTGCCGCTTCCGATCGCCGAAGTCGTGTACGTCGCGTTCGGTATGGCGGACCTCTCGTGCTTCGTGCCCTTCTACCACGGTCTTGAAGCCGTTCCCGCCCAGTACGGCATGGGGACGGACCACGCCGACACGGTGTCCGCCTACTGGAAGTACCGTCGTCTGCAGACGCTCGTCATGACGGACTACCCGAAGCTCGCCCCGATCGTAAAGTCCGCGTTCGGCGCCTTCGAAGCCGAAACGGCCGAAGCGCAAAAGGCGATGGAAGCCGAGTTCGTCGAACGTTTCGCCAAGGACGAAGCCTCGGCCATGAAGCTTCTCAACGACTTCAACCTCGACGTCCTCGCCAAGGCGGAAGCGCTCGCCGAAAAGCTCCTGAACGACGTCTTCACGATCCGCACGGCCGACATCGAAGCGACCGTCGTGTTCAAGAACCGTTCCGCCAAGGACTGATCACCTATTCCCGCCGTTGTGGCTTGGGCTAGGAAGCCCGAAGCCCCGCAACGGCGGGATTTTTCGTCTATTCTTTAAGGCGTCTTCTTTCAATCCTGCGACAGTCTCGCTTTTGTCTCGTCTCCGCGGCCCTCATTTTGGCCCCCAAAACGAACCCGGCAGGCAAAAGTCGCGCGGCGTGACCCCACCGTACCTTGCGTCATTACCATGAGCATTGCCGTTCCAAGCAAAAAATCCGTAGCAAAAGCCGGCGATGTCCTGCGTTCCGCAGATCCGTCGTCACAGGAGTACGCACAAGCGCTGAACGTACTTGCCGCGTGGAGAAGCCTTTACGCGTATCCGCTGAACGCGTTCAACGTTTTGTTGCGCTCGAACTGTGTAGCACTCGGCCTCCAGAAGGGAAACTACATCGTCGCCAGACGCCTCAAGCGCGCTCCCTCCATCGTCGCCAAACTCAAGCGTTTTGCCGGAATGAACCTCAGCCGTATGCAGGACATCGGCGGCTTGCGCGTCATCTTAAACTCGGTAGACGAGGTTCGGGCTTTGCACTCGCGGCTGATGAGCTCTCAAATGGGGCATGCTCCGGTTGAACCGTTTCATGACTACATCCTCGAGCCCAAAGATGACGGCTATCGAAGTATTCATCAGGTCTTTCGGTACCGTAGCGAAGCCCACGACGAACTGACGTCACTCGGTCTCAAAATCGAGGTTCAAATCCGAACGCGAATCCAGCACTCCTGGGCGACGGCCGTCGAAGCTCTTGGCGTCATCGAAAAGTCGGCGTTCAAATCCGGCGAGGGAGAAAACGACTTCAAGCGGTTTTTCATCTTGAGCAGCGCCCTTCTGTCGATCCTTGAAGGGCAGCCCCTGATCAAAGAATTGCGTGATTCGTCTCCCTTGGAGATCGTCAAAGAATTCGAGGACCTGCAAGACAAGCTCAGTGTTTTTCTCAAGCTCGAAAGCATCGTTGTCTCCGTAGATCAGATGGGTGCGCGGAACTCCGGATACTGCGTCATGGAACTCGATGCGTCGACGAGAAAGCTGTCTCTGTGGAACTTCAGATCCAACCAAGTCGAAATGGCCGAAACCTTCTACAAATTCCGAGAACTGGAGAACCGAACGAACGACGAAATTGAAGTCGTCCTCGTGTCCGTAAACTCCTTGAGGCAGGTCCAAAGGGCCTATCCGAACTACTTCTTGGACTGCAAGGACTTTATCGAAAACCTGAAAGAGGTTTGTCAGCGTATCAAAAAGCAATAACACGCCGAGCCCGCCGCCGTGCGGGCCTGGCCGAGAAGCGGAAAGGCCCCGCATTTTGAAACGCTTCGAGCGCTTCGAAATGCGGGGCCTTCGGCTTTTTTGCGGATCCGGCTTCCGGAATCTTACGGTTCCTTCGGTTCCTTCGATTCCGTCTTCGTTTCTTTGCGAGCGGTCTCGCCCTTCTCGTCGGACGATTCGACGGGCTCGACCGAATCAACAGGCTTCGAAGAGTCGGCCGACTCCGGCGACGCCGTCTCGGGGGCCGCCTTGACGACTTCCGCGGAATCCGCCGCGTCCTTCACTTCGGTCGCGCCGGTCGCGGGAGCGCGCGGAGCTTCGTCGGCAGCCGGGCTTTCCGATGCCTTCGACGGTTCCGTTTCGGCCGGGACCTCCGACGATTCCGGCTTTTCGCCTTCGTTGTTCGCTTCGTTCGCATCTTCGGCCTCGTCGGCCGCGACGCGCTTGGCGGTCGCAAACGGCACGCCCGGCTCTTCGCCCGACGCGCGGGCTTCGAGGACGGTCTCCGTCATGCGTTCGGCCGCCGCTTCTTCGATCGAGAGGAAACGGACGTTTTCGGTTTTGACGTCCGTCCAAATACCCTCGGTGTCGGAAACGACCGTCACGGGGATGTCCGCCTTGATGCTCCGGATCGAATCAAGCACGCGGATGCCGTGGGGCGTCGCATCCATAAGAAGGACGCGACCGGCCGTCGCCAGGTGCGCGAGCACAAGAACGCGCGCTTCCGACGCATCGCCCTGCAGGACGGAAAGGCCCGCATCGCTCAGTCGCCCCGCCGCCGCGACGTCCTTCGTGACGACGACGAGTTCCACGCCCTTATCGAAGAGGCGACGCGCAAAGCGTTCGCCGAGCGGCCCCTCCGCGACGAGCACCGTCTGGCCCGAGAGCCGTTCGGCCTCGACCTCTTCGGGGAGGACTTCAAAGGGCGCGTCGCGCAAAGCCGCCGCCTTCGCCCAGGCAAAGCGGTGCGTCAGGTACTTCCCGACGCGCGGCGCGACGGCGAACATTACCGGATTGAGCGCGATCGAGATGATGGCGCCTCCGACGATGAGGTTCATCGTGTTCTGATCGGCAAGCCCCAGGCTCATCGCCTGCGCGACGAGAATGAAGGAGAATTCGCCGATCTGCGAGAGAGCCGCACTCACCGTGAGCGCCGTCCCGAGAGGGTAGCGCAGGAGAACGACCAACCCGAAGGCGGCCGCGGCCTTGCCGAAAAGAACGATGAAGAGGACGGCGAGGACTTCAAGGGGCGATTCGAAGAGGATGTGCCAGTCAAAGAGCATCCCGCAACCCACGAAAAAGAGCACTGCAAAGGCGTCCTGCAAGGGAAGCGACTCGGTCGCGGCGCGGTGCGCGAAAGCGCTCTCGCGCATCACCATCCCGGCAAAGAAGGCGCCGAGCGCGAAACTCACCTTGAAGATTTCAGCGGCGCCATACGCCACGCCCAGCGCCGCCGCAAGGACGAAAAGCGTGAAGAGTTCGCGCGAGCCCGTGCGGGCGACCTGCGCCATCAGCCAGGGAAGCGCCTTGCGGCCGACAAGCATCATGACGGCGACGAACGCCACGACGTTGACGATCGTGCGACCGATTTCAACAAGGAGCGCTTCGCCCGAAAGCGACGCGGCCGACGCACCCGCCGTCGCAACGGCATCGGGTGCTTCGGGCGCGAGAATGCCCGCAAGCGGCGGCAGCAACACGAGAATCAACACCGTCGCGATGTCTTCGACGACGAGCCAACCCACGGCGATGCGCCCGTCCGAACTCGTAAGCAACCCCCGAACGTCCAGCGCCTTGAGGAGCACGACCGTCGACGCGCACGAGAGCGACATTCCGAAAACGAGCGCCTGTCCCCAGGACCAGTCCCAAAAGAGGTGCGCGACGAACATCCCGAGAATCGAGGCGATCGACATCTGAAGGACCGCCCCCGGAAGGGCGATCCCCTTCACCGACATCAGATCCTTCACCGAAAAGTGAAGACCCACCCCGAACATCAGCAGCATCACCCCGATTTCCGAGAGCTGATGCGCGAGCGCAGGGTCTGCAAAGACCCCGGGCGTGTACTGACCGCAGGCAATCCCCGCAAGGAGATAGCCGACGAGAGCGGGCGACTTCAAAAAGCGCTCGGCGATGAAACCGAAGACGAGCGCCAGAGAAAAGGCGATGACGAGCGTCGAAATGAGCGGAAGACCGTGTTCCATACCTGTACGGAAAGACCCGCGGGGGCGCGGGCCAAAGGGAGAAAGGTGACGAAAGGCGACGGCGAGCAAGCGGCTTGGGCGGCCCGAGGGCGTTTGTTTTCGGCATGCCCCGAAACCGATCGGCGGCGAGAGCGGATTTCGAGCCGTCCCGTCGTCGGTATGCGCGACGGAGGAAATTAAAAAAAAATGTCCGTCAGCAAGCGGCCCATCATAACATGAGGGTTAATTCGGATAAGGAGGTTTACAATTCGCGGTTTTTCCCCGTCGTCCGCACGCCGACTCCTCTACAATGTCGGCCGACCGAGCGAGCAAAAACCGCTCTCGCGCCGGCCGTCGTTTTTCCCGCAACGCTTTCCTTTTCCACGCATGGCAGAAGCATTTCGTGCAACGACCGCCCCGCTTTCGGGGTCGATTCCGACCAAGGCGGCCGCGCGCCCGGGCGCACCTGCGCCGCGTTCGTGCGAGTTGTTCCGACCGCTGGCACTCGTTCCGGTTTACAACCACCCCGACACCATCGCCGCCGTCGTAAAGGACCTGCGGGCCATGCACCTTCCGGTGCTGATCGTCGACGACGGGTCGGACGAAAGGACGCGTGCCGCCTGCGACGCGCTCACGGGCGTGGCGGTCACGGTCGTGCACCGCGCGCAAAACGGCGGCAAAGGCGCCGCCATGATGACGGGCTTCAAGCGCGCGGCGCGCGAGGGTTACACGCACGTACTTCAGATCGACGCCGACGGGCAGCACGACCGTGCGGCCGTGTCGCGCTTCATTCAGCTCGCGCACAAATTTCCGAACCATCTCATTTGCGGCTACCCCGTCTACGACAGCTCGGTTCCGAAGGCGCGTCTCTGGGGACGCAAGATCACGAACTTCTGGGTGGCCGTCAACAGCCTTTCGTTAAGCTTCGAAGACGCCATGTGCGGCATGCGCGTCTATCCGATCGAAGCCGTCACCGAGGTCTTGGAGAACGCCCGCATCGGCGAGCGGATGGAGTTCGATCCGGAAATTCTCGTTCGCCTTCTCTGGGCGGGAGTGCGGGTCAAAAACGCGCCCGTGGCGGTGACGTACCCGAAGGACGGGATCAGCCACTTCCGGGGGCTGCGCGACAACCTGCGCATCAGCTGGATGCACGCGAAACTCTGTACGATGATGCTGACGCGCCTTCCCATCATTCTCTGGTCGCGCGTTTTCGGGCGGGTGCCCGAGTGCGAGCGCGACCCCGACGCGTGCCGCCCGGTGAAGCCCGCAAAACTGCGCCCGACGCCCGACACGCGCACCCCGACCGCCGAGGACGCGGCCCGCAGTGCCCGAGCGGCCCGCGTCGCCAAAGCGTCGAAAGTGGCCGAAGACGCGTCGCGCGAAGCGCTCAAGCGCCTCGAAGCCATGGAAAAGCAGGCACGGGAAGCGGCGCAGAAGGCAAAGGGCGCCGCCCATACGGGCAACACGGAAAATTCGGGCTCCGCGAACGGTTCGAGCGGCTCGACCCCGTCCCTCTGAACGTCCCCGACCTTTCCATGACGAACGCACCTCGTCCGTCGGACCGTTCCGACATGAATCCCGACCCGAGCCCGGATTCGAAGCCCGATACGAAGGGCTCCGGCCGCCCCTGGTGGCGGGTTCGGGAAAAAACGAGCGTGCTCGGGATCCGCACGCTTCTCGCCTGTCACCGCGCGTTCGGGCGCACGCCCTTTCGGGCGGTGCTCGCACCGGTACTGCTCTTTTACTGGTGCACGTCGCCCGAAGTGCGCCGTGCGAGCCTCGGTTGGCTCGACCGCGCTCGCCCCGAGAGGCGCCCGGCCGGGCACCGCGAGGGACTCGCGCACCTCGCGCGCTTTGCGGAGACGATTCTCGACAAGTTCGCGGTTCAGGCGGGGAACGACCCCGACGTGGAACTTCTCGTCGAAGGAGACGAACCTTTCCGAAACGATCCCCCGAACCGCGGCTGCATCATCCTGACGTCCCACGCGGGCTGTCAGGAACTCCTCTCGCGCGAAGCGGGTTTTCATACCGAGCACCCGATCGTCGTATTGCAGCACACCCGCCATGCGGCCGAATTCAATCGCCTCCTCAAAGAAGCGGGTGCGCGACCGCCGGAAGTCCTTTTCCGCGAAGTGACGGGCTTTTCGCCCGCGCTGGCGATGGAACTCGACGAACTTGTCGCCCGCGGCGCCTACGTCGTCGTGGCGGGCGACCGTACGCCCATCGAAAGCGATGCGAGGAAAGGCACCGTGCGGGTTCCTTTTTTCGGCGAATCCGCGCGCTTTCCGACGGGCGGCGCGTTGCTTGCGCTTCTTCTCAAATGCCCCCTGCGGCAGATGACCTGCACCCGAACCGCATCTCCCTCGGGTCGGCGGATCGCCTACCGGGTACGTTTCGATTCGATCGAGGAGGCGCCCTCCGCCTCGCGCGCGGAGCGCGCCGAGCGACTCGAAGCGTGGATGGCGCGCTACGCCGCGAATCTCGAGCGCGAACTCGCGCGGTCGCCTTACGACTGGTTCAATTTCTACGACTTCTGGAAGACCTGACAAGAAGCGAACGTGGCTTGGGAAAAGACCCTGAAAACGCGAACGCGTCGCGGAAATCGGCCTTGGAGCGCCCCTATAATGATCGGATTCTTTCGGCTGTATTTTGCTCTACGGGACACTTCGCATGCGCCACGTCTTCTTCGCTCTTACGCTTCTTACGCTCCCCGTTGCGGCACCGCTCGCTGCGACCGATCCCGCACCGGTCGAATCGGCAGCGTCGGGAACGGAAGTCCGGGCGGACTCCGCGGAGCTTCTCGGCCTTCTGCGTGCCGAGCAATTGTCGGGGCGCTTTCGCGAAGAAAAGACCGTGGCGGGCTTTCCGAAGCCGATGATTTCGACGGGCACCTTCCGCTTTGCGGGCTCGGAATTGCGTTGGACGACCGAATCGCCCTTCGCGTCCGAAATTCGCGTCTCGCCCGCGGGGATCGAAACGATTTCGGGCGAAACGCGTCGGATGCTTTCCGCCGAAGACATTCCCGCCGTCGGGCGCTTCGCGCGGATGCTCGCCGATTTTCTCTCGGGACGCCTTGACGCCGTACGCGAAGCGTTCGAGCTTTCCGCCGAACGTACGACCGACGGACGCATCGCCGTCACGGCCCTCCCCCGCTCGAAAGCGCTCGGCGGTACGATCCGCGAAGTGCGGCTTTACGGACGAACCCACGTCGAAGAGGTGGTACTGACGACCGCCTCGGGCGAAGTCTCCCGCATGCGCTTTACGGACGTGCGGGATTCCGACTCCGCTTCCTCCGCCGCTAGCGCTCACCAATCGATATGAAGTTTCCCTTCGGTCCCCGATCGTCGGCCTTCGGTGCCGTACTTCTTGCGATCGCGTTCGGTGCGATCGTACTTTGCGGCCTTTCGAAGTTCGCCCGAAATCCTTTCGACACGCAACTTCTTGCGCTCCTGCCCGAGCGGCTGATGGAGGAACTCTCCCCCGAACTCGAAGCTCGGGTGAAAGCGAAACTCACGACGGCCGAAGCCGATCGGATAACGGTACTCGTTGAAGTGCCCGGGAATCCCGAAGCCGCCCGCATCGCGCGACGCGCCTATCTGACGTCGCTCCTCGATTCGGGACTCTTCGCGATCGAACCCGTCGAGAACGCCGACGTGAAGGCGCTCGCCTTGGAGAACGCCGCAGGGCGCCTCATTACGTCCGAAGACCGGGCGTTTCTTGAAAACGCCTCCTCCGCGGCGCTCGACGAGCGGCTCGCCGCGACCCTTCTCAACCCCGCGGGCCCGGGGATCCTCGGGATCGCGCGCGATCCTCTGGGTCTCTACGATCGGTGGGTGTTGGAGAAGGCGGCGACACTTCCCGTGCACGAAGTGGAGGATTCCACTCGGAATGCCGATGACACGGACGGAACCGCGCCGAAAACCGACGCCGACCGTGTCTTTGCGTTGCGCGGCCGCGACGACGCGCTCGTCGTGACGCTTCGCGTCCTCTCGGGCGCGGCGGAAACGGGCGAAGGACGCGTGGGGCGCGCTCTGCAAGAAGCTCGACGCTCCGCGCAAAACGCCCTTCGGGGATCGGAGGGTAGTACATCGGGAGCCGACGCCGCGGCCTCCGCCCTTCGGATCGACGCCGCGGGCGTGCCGCTCTTTACGGATGCGGCCGCAACGCGCGCGCGGGACGAGCTCGGTCGGATCGGCGCTTTTTCGACGGCGGGCGTACTCCTTTTTGCGCTCGCCTTTTTCGGACGCATCGCCACGCTCGTCCTTCTGGCGGGATCCGTTGCGGCGGGCTTTGCGGCTGGGCTCGGAGCGGCACTGGGACTTTTCGACTCGTTGGCGCTCGTCACCTTTGTGTTCGGCGCAACCCTGATCGGGGTGGCGGTCGATTACGGCGCGCATTGGTTTGCCTTTGCGTCGAGCATTCCCGATCCGATCGCGCGTCGTCGGGCACTCGCACCGGGACTTTTGACCGCAGCGCTCTCCTCGGCCCTTGCCTACGGCGTTCTCATCGCGACGCCCCTTCCGGGGCTGAGGCAAATGGGGCTTCTCGCCGCGGGCGGACTCCTGACCACGCTTGCCGTCGTGCTTTTCTGGCTCCCCTATGCGGACCGTTGGGCGCCGCGACGCGACACGCGCCTCGTGCGTTTTCTTGAAACGCGACTTCCGCGACTGCCGCGTTGGGACGAACTGCCGCGCCTCGGGCAGGCCGCGCTGGCGCTTGGGGCGGTCGCGTTCCTTGCGGTCGGTGCGGCGCGCATCGAATGGGCCTCGGGCATTCGGGATCTGCAATTCGTCCCCGCGGGCTTGGCCGAGGCGCAAACACGCCTTTCGACGGCGCTGCGTCTTCCGTCGCCCGCTCAGGTCTTCGTCGTTTCGAGTGCGACCGAAGACGCCGTCCTTGCCGCCGAAGAAAGGCTCCTCACGGCGCTTCGCGCGGATCCGACGCTTGACATTCAACCCCTGGCGATGGCGGACTACGTACCGTCCGCCGCCCGGCAGGCCGAGGACGCACGTCTCGTTCGGGAGGCGCTTCGCCGCATCACGCCTCGCATGACGGACGTGCTCGGTGCGGGACCTCAACTTCCCGACCCGAGTCCCGAGGCACCCCGCGTGACGGCGGACGCGGTGCTTGCGACGCCCTTCGGCGCCGCGCTCGGGCACCTGCGTCTGACAAGCGAAGCAGACGTCGCGGCGGGCGTTGAGAAAACGGTCGCGCATCTCGTGATGCTCTCGGGCGTTCGAGCCGAACATCTCGAAAAACTTCGGGCGCTCGAGAGCGTCGCACGAGCGGACGGCCCCGATGCGTCCGCAACGTCGGACATTGCGACCCGCGTTCGGTTCGTCAACTTGACGGGCGACATGGAAACGATCCTCACCCGGTACCGCAACCGCGTGTTGGAGAGCGCTCTGGCGGGTTTCGGGCTCCTGGCGCTCGTCGCCCTCCGGATCTTCGGGCTTCGCAACGCCTGGCGGGCGTTGCTGCCCGCCCTCTTCGGCATGCTCGGGGCGCTGGCCGCCTTCGGATGGGCGGGGATTCCCGTCACGCTCTTTACGACGCTTGCGATCGTGCTCGTCCTCGGGCTCGGCGTCGACTACGGGATCTTTCTCACGCGCAGCCCCACGGACGGGCGTACGGCCGCGGCCGTGCTCTTTTCGGGCGTAACGACGCTCCTCTCTTTCGGGCTTCTCGCCGCCTCCGAAACGCCCGCCCTGGCCGCCTTCGGGTGGACGGTCGTCTACGGGCTTTGCCTCGTTTGGACGATCGCGCAACTCGTCCGACCGCGCAAGCCACTCGCCTGAAGAGGCTGAAAAATCCGCCGACAACGCGTTCCGGGGGAACGGCGCTTCGTGCTCGACTGCTGTCGGCGCGGGAAAGTCCTCTCCGTTACTCCGAACGATCCCTCTCGCGGTCGGACGATCTTCCCCGCTAGAATCCTTTCGAATCACCGTCTTCAGGAGAACCCATGGACCGCCGTCTCCGCCGTCTTTTTTCGCGCGCCCTGCTTGCGGGCGCAACCGCCGCAACGTTGCTTCTTTCGGGTTGCGCGTCGATCGGGCTTGAGAACGCACGAGGGTCGAGCGACGCCGCCGAGTCGACCGCGCGTGTCGCAGCGCCCGTCACGGCTCCCGAGTCGACTCTGTCCGTCCCTAGCCCGACCGTCGCACCCGACACGGCGGCCGTTGCCGCCCCCGAATCGACGGCGACCGCAACCGAAAGCGCCCTTCCGCGCATCGTTCCGCGACTCGAAGACGCCCCCGAGCGGCTTCTCGACCAACAGCTTCGCGTGCGCTTCTCGCCCGAGGCGTTGAAAGCGGGGGCGCCGAACGACGTCCCGACGCTGCGCGCGATGGTGCTTCTCGATACGACGCGCCTCTCCGCGGTCGTGACCGCCATGGGGCTTACCGTCTGGCGGGTCGATTTCACGAAGGACGGCCTCACCGAAACGCGCCACGCGCTTCTTGACGACCACCTCGACGCGCCTAAGTTCGTTCGCGACTTCGCGCTCGCTTATTGGCCGGTCGAGAGCCTTCGCGCGACGCTTCCCGAACGCTGCCGACTCGATGCGGACTTCCGTCAGTCGGCCGCGGGCACGGACGAAACCCGCACCCTCGTCTGTGGGGGCACGCCTCTCCTGCGGATCGTGACCACGATGAACGCCGCTCCGAACGCCGCGGGTCTCGTACCCGAAGGGACGCTCTCGCGTACGAGCATCGACAACCGCGCCGAAGGCTATCGGATCGAGATCGAATCGCGCGAAAACTGATTTTTTTGCTCACGCTCTTTTTCAACCACAGAGGAGTGTCCATGACCCTTACGCCTCTTCGCCGCGCGCTCGGCTCGCTCGGTCTCACGCTCGCCTTGGGCGGCATGCTTCCCGCCGCTTCCGCGGCCGATCTTCCCGACGTTCGGATTCTTGCCACGGGCGGCACGATTGCCGGGGCCGCCGCCAAAGCGTCCGACGCGAACGACTACAAGGCGGGCTCGATCGGCGTCGCGACCCTGATCGAGGCCGTTCCCGAACTTACGTCGGTTGCGGACGTCTCGGGCGAACAGATCGCGAACATCCCCTCGAACGCCGTCGACACGGCGCTTCTATTGAAGATCGCGAAGCGTGTCAATGAACTTCTCGCCGACCCGAAGGTGGACGGCGTCGTGATCACGCACGGCACGGACTCGATCGAAGACACGGCGTTCTTCCTCAACCTTACGGTCAAAAGCGACAAGCCCGTCGTCCTGACGGGCGCCATGCGTCCGGCAACGGCGATTTCCGCCGACGGCCCCATGAACCTTCTCGAGGCCGTGCAGGCGGCGGTCAGCCCCAAGATGAAGGGCGCGGGCGTCACGATCGTCATGAACGACTACATCGCCGCCGCGCGTGAAACGACGAAGACCAACAAGCGCAACGTCGCCACCTTCCGCTCGACCGAATTCGGCTACCTCGGCACGATGGTCGAGGGCGAACCCGTCCTGTACCGCAAGTCGGCCCGCCGCCACACGACGGCGTCCGAATTCGACGTATCGAACCTTACCGACCTGCCGCGCGTCGACATCGTCTACGCCTATGCGGGCTCGGACGGTCGCATGAGCGAAGCCGCGGTCGACATCGGCGCCCGAGGCCTCGTCGCGGCCGCGATGGGGAACGCCTCCGTCTCACCCGAACAGGAAAAAAGCTACGCCGCCATCATGAAAAAAGGCATCCCCGTCGTGATGTCGGGTCGCGTGCCCGAAGGGGACGTCATTCTGAAGAGCGGCGCGAAGAAGCTCGGCTACGTCGAAGCGGGCAACCTCCCGCCCAACAAGGCCCGACTCCTTTTGCAACTCGCACTTACGACGACCGACGATCCGGAAGAAATTCGACGCATCTTCAACGAATATTGATCGCCGAGTCCCGGCATCGGACTTCCCGCGCGCGTCGAACTCCGACGGGGGCGGAAGTCGGAATTCGAGCGCATCACAAACTCCGCGCCCGTGCAACCTGTTGCGCGGGTGCAACGCTATTCAGGACTTCCTCCGTTCGAAACCCCGTTGCGGCACTCGAATGCGCGAAAAACCTCTCGCGACGAAAACGTACGATTTTTTCCATTGTCTCGGATAGGCACCCGTGAAAAACAAGCATTTTCGAACGCACCGTTCAGTCCGACCGGTCGGTTGAATCAACAAAGGCACACTTTTTTGAAGATGTCAAGGGCGGTTTTCCTCAATAGCCGACCCCTACATACTTAGGTAGGATGCGTTTCGACCCATGCGGGAGCGCGTCCGACCAACGCCCGTTTCGCGGGGTTCTGCAGGAACGCAGGAGAGGTAAAGAAGAGGCTACGGATACGAAAGGCGCGTTCGACCAAGCGCGCCTTTCCGCCGGCCTCCCGATGCGGCACGACGCCATGGCGTTCGTGCCGTTTTTGTTTTCGGGCTGACGCCCGCAGCCCACCGACTCAACCGACCGAAACTTCGCGCTTCGAAACCGACCATGCGACAGATCTTTCGCTCGATTCCCTACTTCCTCCCCGCCGACCCCGACTGGGTGCGCGACCTTTTTCTTGAGCACGGCCGCGCCGTGCGCTTCGCTTCGGGCGTGACGCTCAAATGGGGCGGCGAAGCGCGGCGACTTTTCTTCCTGAAGAGGGGGCTCTGCGCCTATACGCTCGACACGACGGAGTCGCGCCCGGCGATTTTGTCCGTCATCGCTCCGGGGCGCGCCATGGGCGACCTGACGGCAAGCATCAACAACCGTTGCAACATCCGCACGACGGCGCTCGTCGAAAGCGACGTGCTTCTACTCGAGCCCGAGCGCCTGACGGCCGCCTTTGAGGCGAAGTCCGAACTCGCCTCAAGCGAAATCGCCAACGTGATCGCCAAAGAAGAATCGATCATCGAGGGAGTGACAGCCAACTTCACGCGCTCACCCGAAGAGCGCCTCAAGGTCTTTCTGAAGGCGGCGTTCGTCAACGCGGGAATGCTTCCGCAGGACGCTGGGTCGGGGGATCGGTCCGAGGACGAGTTCCTCGAATTTCCCTATTCGCTTTCCGCCGAGCGCATGGGCGAAGCGCTCAACCTCAACCGCGTGAGCGTCGCGAAGCTCTTTTCCAAATGGCGGCGCGAGCAACTTGTCGCGCGACGCGGGCGGACGCTTCTCATTTCGCCCGCGCTCTTTGCGGACCTCTTCGACTGGATCGAAAATCCGGGGGCCGCGACCCTGCCCGACTGGCGGCGCTGAGCGGGCGCTGCCGGTACTTGTCGGGAACGGCCGGGAACAAGCAACCGCGGAATCAACGAAACGGGCGTCGCTCGCGCATCGAAGTCCCGATCCGGGATCCCGACGACGCGAGCGTACGCCCGCAGAGGTTCGTGCGGTAACGCGAAGGCACCCCGCCGAAGCTCCTTCAAGAAGCCCCGACGGGCGGGCGCGTTACTTCACGGTCTTGATGTACTGCTCGGCCGAATCCACGGCGATGCGGCCCGAATTCACAGCAAAGCCCACGGTGGAGCCCGCCATGAGAAGGTCGTACGAGTCGCCGTACATGCCGCCCACGTCGTTCCCGACCGCGTAGAGACCCGGGATCGGGGTTTCGTCGGGCGTCACGACCTCGAACTTTTCGTTCGCCTTGATGCCGCCGAGCGTGCTCGCCACGGACTTGATGGCGTAGAAAGGACCGGTCTTCACTTCACGCAGGTACTTCGGGTCCTTGGCGAACTGCGCGTCGTGGCGCACGGCTGCAAAGCCGTTGTATTCCTCCACGGTCGCAGCGAGCTTCGCGGGGTCCATGCCCGTCTTGCGAGCGAGCTCCTCGAGCGTGTCGGCCTTGAAGGCCCAGCCCGCCTTTTCGGCGTCGGCCCATTCCTTCTCGAAATTCGCGAGCTTCGTGCCGACGGGCACCATCACGCCGACGCCGAGGTCGATCCCTTCGTCCTTTTCCATGTGCTGAAGGGTCTTGCTGTCGTAGACGACGTACATCGTTCCGCCGATACGCTCCAGCGCATTCCCCGCAAACGGCCACTCGAGCATGATGATTTCATTACAGAAACGCTCGCCCTTCGGCGTCAGCCACAGATGCGGCTGCTTCGCGGTGGCACTCACGTGATTCGTCGTCGACACGCCGCGGGGACCCGGACGGTAGGAAGCCTGCACTTCGGCACCTTCTTCACCCGCACCGACCGCCCAGGCCATGCGGATGCCGTCACCCGTCTTTCCTTTCTGCGCGAGGCCGTCCGCGTCCGGGAAGCGCAGATACTTTTCACGCATTTCCTTGTTGTCGAAGAACCCGCCCGTCGCGATGATGGTCGCCTTGGCATTCACGGTCACGGTGTCGCCCGCCTTGTTCTTCCCCTCAACGCCCGCCACGCGGCCGTCTTTCATGATGAGCTTTTCGCCCCAGGTTTCGGTGAGAAGGGTCTGCCCCGCCTGCTTGTACTTTTCCTGGAAAAGCTTGATCCAACCCGCGCCGCGGCCTTCGTAGATGTGCCAAGTGTAAAGGCCGTTCGGGTAATTCGAGAAGAGCTTTTCGAATTTCACGCCCTGTTTCTGCATCCAATCGATCGTCTCGCCCGACTTGTCGACGAAGGCACGCACCATCTTGGCGTTGCCGCGCCAGTGACCGTAGTTCATGATCTTCAGAAACGCCTCGTCCTTGGTGAGCGCGTAATTCCAGTCCTTCTGCATCCGGCTTTCGACCGCGAAAATACCTTCCGAGAACTGACCCGTACCGCCCGGGAAGGCGGCCTTTTCGAGCGTGACGACCTTGAGCCCCTTTTCGGCGGCGGCCCAAGCGGCGGCCGTACCCGACGCACCCGCACCGATCACGACGACGTCGGCGTCGTAGGTTTTTTCGGCGGCGTTCGCACCGAGCGGGATGAGGGCGGCCGCCACGGCGGCGGCAAGGAACGTACGACGGCAAATGGCGAACATGATTTTTTTCTCCTTGTCTTTGGTCCCGGCGGGCACTCCCGAACGTTTTGGGAAGCTCGAAGAATCTCCCAAAGCGCCCGAACGAAACACCGCACCGGTTAACACCGGGAGCGTCGTGCGAGGGGCCGACCGTTGACCGGCCTCTCCCGCACGCGTCCGTTCCCCGCAGTGTCGCCTTCGGGGGGCAGCCGCGTCTGTAGCCGCGGCTACATTCAAGGGAAAGTACGGAGACGGAGAAAATTCCGCTCGCGACCTCGCCCGTCGCATGGAATCCCTCGACGGGTGCCCCGACCGATCGAGGACGTTCGCATTCACGTCCGACGCGATGCCGTCGAGCATCGTGCGGACGTAAATATGTTCAAAGGCGGCGTTTCGATCGTCTGCGTAAAGACGCGTCTTTCCGTCTTGGGATCGAACTCTTCCCGCGCCGTTTGAAGGAAACGTGGAATGCGCACCTTGTGTGTTCTGCGGATGATTCAAGGCCTCCGGCATCGGTGTCGAAGGCCTTTTTGACTTCCTTGAAACGAGATTGCCGGAAAGCGCGCTAGGGGGCGCCCGTCCGAAACGGAACGGCTACGCTTCGCCGCTATCGTCGGAGTGAAACAACGCCGGCCGTGAAGACCGACTTCAAGACCGCATTCGGTTATCAGGCCTTCCCGATCAGCCATGAAAAGGCGTTCACGAAGAACCGATCGAACCTCCGAGAGACGCGCCTCCCCACTGCGTGACGAAACGCCCGACCGGTTAACCCGGTCGGGCGTTTTTGCATGGCGACAATGAACGGCCCCCGAACCTGTCCGCGCTCGGGAGCCGTTTTGCTTTCCGACCGCCCCGCACCGCGCTTCGGGCGAATTCGGAAACTGCAACTCGGGATTTCATCTTGGCGCGCAAACCGCGGGCTTCTCAGATTGTGGGCTTCGTACACGGACTTCGATAATCAATCCAACGGCAAATCGACCAATTCGCCGTTCGAAGCCAGAAAAAAGCAAAGGAGATACAAATGGGAGCCTTATCGGGAAAAGCGTGGCGGCGCCGGGCGGCGTGCGCGACATTGCTCGGCGCGATGTTTTCCGCGCAGGCGGCCATCGTGCCGCCGCAGGGCGCCATGCCACAAGGAGCGAGCTCGTCGGAAGGCGTCTGGATGGGCGGCTGCATCGACCTGGGATTCCTCGGTCAGAAGGTGAAAGACCTGGATTCGACGTTCGAACTCGCTTCGAACCAGGAAGAAACCTCGCGCTTTTACATCCGCGGCCGCGAGAACCTCGACGATCAAGGCAACTACATGCGCTTTCTGCTGCAAAGCGCGTTTCGCGCCGACACGGGCGCCTTTGAAGGAAGCGGACGCATCTTCGGCCAGAGCATGATCGTCTTGGGCGGCCGCTGGGGCGAATTCGCGATGGGCCGCATCGGCGCCCTCAAAAGCCCGAACGGCGACTACTCGCAGTTTTACGAGTTCGGCGGCATCTCTCCGGTCCATACGAACTTCCCGTACGAAGGCGTCGGCTACACGTTCCTCACCGACGGCTACCTCAACAATGCCCTCGTCTTTCAGACGTCCGAGATCGGTCCTTTCCGATTTACGGCGCAATATTCGAACGGCATGATGGAAGAGACGGGCGAATACGGTAACGACAACCACCTCCTCACGCTTGCGCTCCGCTACAAGTTCGGAAACTGGCGCGGAGGCACGATGCTCACGTGGCAAACGCACGGCCAGCAGGAAGGGAACCAGGGCGTGAAGATCAACGACACGTACGACCTCTTCACCGCCATCAACTACCGCTTCCCCGACTTTTCGCTCAAGTTCGCCTACCAGTACGCCTACGACAGTTTCGGCCCGGGCCCCTTCCTCAACTGGTCGCACTTCGGGCTCAAGCCCGCGAACGGTCGCGGTTTCGACGTTCACAGCTTCATGGTCGGCGTCGAACTCTACCCGACCGGGATCGACACGATCGGCATTGCGTTCAACAACAACTACGCCTCCTACAAGGGCGAAGGGAGCGATGCGGTCGGCGGCAATCTCTCCGGGCTTCGCATCAACCCCGCCTTCATTTGGCGCCACAAACTCAGCAAGCGCCTCACGCTCTACGGCGCCGCATCCTATTCGAAGGGCTTCGGAGTCTACGACCGCATCGACAACCGCCGCGCGAACTCGACGAAACTCGACCGCGTGAACGTGACGACCTGGGGCGGCGGCCTCACGTACTTCTTCTAACCGCCTCTCGGACATCGCTCGCTTATATCGGGTCGGTCGCGAACGCCTCGAGACGAAACGGACCTCGCGCCGACCAACACCAGGAGTAAAAACATCATGCAGAAACGCGTTTTCCTCAAGGGGATTTTGGCCACCGCGCTCACGGGCGCCCTTCAGGCGCACGCCATGGGTACGGCGAGCGGGCCGGCCGTCGTCGGCTATGCGGGCCAGCAGGGCCCGCTCGGGATCGTCGAAGTGAATCCCTACGGCGTCGCGCCGCTCACCGCCGTGATTCGCAACGGCGGCTACGAACTCCTCAAAGCGCACGTGCGCGTCGTCCCCAAGAAGAACGGGCAGGAAATCGCCTACGACGTGTCGCGTCACGCGCTCCTCACGCACGGCGGCATTCCGGTTTTCGGACTCTATGCGGACTACGCCAACCAAGTCGAAGTCGACTTTACGTACCGGTTCGATCGGAAGGACGTTTCCGGCAAGCACACCTACACCATCTGGTGCGGCCCGGTGCGCGGCATGGAAACGGGGGCTGCGGGTCAGCGCGGCTTCCTCTTCGACGCTGAAGTGAAGAAGGTGGATCCGGCCTTTGCCGACCGCCTCTACCTCGTCAACAACATCGGAGGCCCCGTCGGAGCAAACAGCCGCGTGGTGTGGAACAACCCGATGGGCGGGGCGCTTACCTGGAACTTCCAGCCGCAGATCGCCATCATCGACACGACGGGTGAAGTGCGTTGGTATCTTGACGCGCACGACATCTGGGATCCGAACTCGATCTACTCCGCGGGTTGCATGATGGGCTTCCGCCAGAACACGGACGGTGCCATCACCTGGGGTTACGGTCAGCGCTATGCCAAGTACGACCTGATCGGTCGTGAGATCTTCAACCGGCGGCTCCCCACGGGCTACAACGACTTTTCCCACTCGATGGATCCGATGCCCAACGGCCACTACCTCCTGCGCGTCGCGTCGGCCGACCTGCGCCGCATCGACCAGAAGCGCGTGCGCACCGTGCGCGACGTCATCATCGAGGTGGACGAAGACGGGACCGTCGTGGACGAATGGCGCCTCTTCGACATTCTCGATCCGTACCGCTCGGACGTGATCAAAGCGCTCGACCAGGGGGCCGTCTGCCTCAACATCGACGCCTCGAAGGCCGGTCACACGCTTTCCGCCGAGGAACTGAAGGCTCAGGAAACGAGCGACAACTTCGGCGACATCGCCGGCACGGGCCCCGGCCGCAATTGGGCGCATGTCAATTCCGTCGACTACGACCCGACCGACGACTCGATCATCATCAGCTCCCGCCACCAGTCCGCCATCATCAAGATCGGCCGCGACAAGAAGGTGAAGTGGATCCTCGGCGCGCCGCGCGGTTGGCGCTCGCCTTGGAAGGAAGCGCTCCTGACGCCGGTCGACGCCGACGGCAAGCCCATCGCCTGCACGGACGTCTCGTGCGAAGGCGGCTTCGACTGGACGTGGACGCAACACACGGCGTTCCGCATCGACGCGAAGTCCGACAAGGACGTGATCTACATTACGTCCTTCGACAACGGCGACGCACGCGGCATGGAGCAACCGGCGCTGCCCGAAGAAAAGTACAGCCGTGCGGTGATCTTCAAGATCGACCAGAAAAAGCACACGGTCGAGCAAATCTGGACGTACGGCAAGGAACGCGGTCACGGGTGGTACAGCCCGGTTACGTCGCTTACCGAATACCACGAGGACAAGGACTCGATCGTCGTCTACTCCGCGACGGCGGGCTCCGACTTCGACCTCTCGACGGGCGCGATGAAGGGGTTGCCCAACCCCTACATCGAAGAGTTCAAGTGGGGCTCCACCGAACCCGCGGTGGAAATCCAGCTCAAGAACACGTCGGGCTATCAGGCTATGCCCATCAGCCTGAAACGCGCGTTCGAACTCAACTGACATCCGCTCGCGAAAGGTCCTGCACTCCGGTGCGAGAACCTCTCTGAGTGACACCGTCCCCTGAAAAACGTCCGAAGTTTTTCAGGGGATTTCTTTTTTCCAAGAGGTCGACGGAAAGCTCGCGGTGGCGTTTTAGGTTCAGGACGGTTCGATCGGCGTCGAAGGATCCTCGGCGAGTTGGCGCGCGTTGGCGGCGAGAATCGATCGAACCCACTGACGCGCGGGCGACGCGTGCGTGCGCTCGTGCCAGAGGAGAAGCTGCGTGCGCGGTTCCGTTCGCTCGGAGACCCGCAACACCGTGAGGCCGAGGCGCTCGAGCATATCGTGATTGTAAAGAAGCGGCACGCTCAGCGTGAAGTCGCCGTGCTGCAGGAGCCGAAACCCCATCCCGTAGCTCGGCACGTAAAAGGCCGTTCGCTGGTACGCCTCGAAAGGGAAAATACAGGGCGCCTGCGCTTCGGAGTAGGTCGCACAGATCCGTTCGAAATCGTGCAGCGCCTCAACCGGTACGGTTTCGTCGGGACCGAGCGTCGCCTGGAGCTTCGCAAGCGGATGCTCGTTTCGCACGAGGACGGCGGGGCGCGGTTTGCGCAGCGTCATCGTGTGGATGTTGGGACTTCCGAGCGGCAAGTACCAGATCACCATGTCGAGGCTCCCGTTGGCGAGTTTCGACTCGATCTCAAGATCGAGGTAGCGAAATTCCAACGCGATGCCGGGCGCGGCCTTTCGTACCATCAGCGCGGTACGCACGCTCAGACCCGAGAAAAGGTCGTAGTCGATGCAGCCGATGCGAATCACCTCCTGGTGCGAGGACGGATCGAACCATGAGGGTTCGCAGAGGTCGCGCATCCCTTCGACGAGGCGTTCCACGGCCGGTATATGTTCGACCATGAAGGGCGTCGGCATCATCGTGTTGGCATAGCGAACGAAGAGCTTGTCGCCGAAGAGTTCGCGCATTTCGGCAATCCGACGGCTCAAGGTGGGCGAGGAGAGACCGAGCGCGAGTGCCGTCTCCTTTTGCGAATGCGTGCGATAGAGCGACCGCAGAATCCGCAGATCCTGCAGCGTGAGTTGTTGGAGGTCCATGCGAGGTATCTCTTTCGGGTGGGGTCGCGGCGATTATAGAGAACCTCAAGGACGTACGGGTTTACGGGTTGTATCGAAAACGATGCAAGTGCAAGGACTCCCCGCGTTCGAAAAAGAGAAGCCCCCGAGCGCATGCCGTTCGGGGGCCGTTGTTGTTTGGGGCGTCGTGCGCGCTCAGTGCGCGAGCTTCAGACCGATGACGCCGACGAGGATCATGAAGAGAAAGAAGATCCGCAGCATCGAGGTGCTGTCACCGAAAAAGATCATCCCGATCACCGCCGTGCCGACGCCGCCGATCGCGGTCCAGACGATGTAGGCCGTGCCGATCGGAATCGTCTTCTGGGCCTGAAAAAGGAAGTACCCCGAGGCCACCATGGAAAGGACGGAAAGGCCGATCCAAACCCAGGACATGCGGCCTTCGGCCGCGTTCGCAAGCTTGAAGCCAAGCGGCCAACCCATTTCGAAGAGCCCCGCAACGATGAGGTAGGTCCAGGAAAGCATGACGATCGAGAAGTCGAAAAAAGTAAGGGGTCGAAGGAGAGACGCCGGAGAACGAAATCCCGGGCGACTCCGAAAGCGAATGCGGATTGTACCTGCCTTCAGCGAATCGGTCGAACACGCAGGGAGGGAGCGCCCCCTTCGTACGAAAATCATCGGGAATAACCCTTCCTCGTCTCCTTCGGAGGTCGTTCTTCCCGCCGAAGTCGGGTCCTACACCCGACTTCGGTCGGTACGCGCGGAGCACGCTTCTCCGTCTTTCCCGAAAACCCTTTGAAAACGCGGCCCGACGCCTCGCATTCGCGGCGCGCGAACTTCGCCGAAGGACACGCCGAGAGGGACCCGATACTCGGTAAAAACCCGCACACCACCCTCCGACAACGCCTTCTTATCTATCCCTTAATGGGTATTTGACTCGTGTCAGACCCTCGGTCGTACCTTTGTTGCCGTTCTCGCCGCGCCGCGCGTGCGGCGTCATTTCGGCTTTATTCCGGTTTTGACAAAGGCAAAACAATCATGACCAAAGCTTTCTCGCGTCGCGCGTTCCTGCGCAACACCATCGCCGGAAGCGCGTCCCTCGCGGCCGTCGGCGCCCGGGCGGCTTCGGCGGGCATCTACAAGCCCGGCGTCTACTCCGCCACAGCCCAGGGTATCGGCGGCGACGTCGTCGTGACGATGACGTTCGACGCCAACCGCATCACCGACGTCGTGCTCGACGTTTCGCACGAAACGCCCACGATCGGTCAGGCGGCGGCCGAGACCCTCAAGAAGTCCCTCATGGCGGCGCAGAGCGCCGAGATCGACGCCGTTTCGGGTGCCACGATCACCTCGCGCGCCGTGCACCAGGCCGCGGCGAAGTGTATCGCCCAGGCCCGCGGCGAAATCCCAGTTGAAGTCGTCAACAAGAAGGCGGACGAGACCGACGACGGCGACTGGCTCGGCAAGGAACCCGAATTCGCCGAAAGCGAAATCACGGCGACCCACCGCACGGACATCCTCGTCGTCGGTTGCGGCACGGGCGGCATGTTCGCCGTGGCGTCGGCTGCCGAAGCGGGCGGCAAGGTGATCGGCATCGACCGCTTCCCCGTCGGCACGGGCGTGCGCGAAGACCTCGGCGCGATCGACAGCCGCTACCAGAAGGAATGGGGCACGAAGATCGACAAGTTCGAATTCATCGCCATGGCGACGCAGTACGCGGGAGGTCACGTGCGTCAGGACCTCATCAAGCTCTGGTGCGACGAATCGGGCGCCGTCATCGACTGGTTCGGCGACCGCCTCGCCGAGCGCGGCATCAAGCTCGTACACGAATCGGGCGACAAAGGGGACGATACCCGCTACAAGCACTTCGCGATCGGCCATTCGCCCAAACTCGACGTCAAGGACGCCGACGGGAAGCTGATCGACCTCAACCGCGTGCTCTACGACTATGCGGTGAAGCACGGCGCCCGCTTCGACTATTCGACGACGATGTTGAAGCTCGAAAAGAAGAACGGGCGCGTCACGGGTTGCATCGCCCGCAACTCCGACGGCAAGCTCGTTCGCTACGTCGCCGCCAAGGGCGTCGTGGTCGCGACGGGCGGCTACGCTCGCAACTACAAGATGATCGAAGCGCTCCAGCCCTGGAACCTTCGCATCGTCGGCCGCACGGGCGCCATGCCGGGCGCCCGCGGCGACGGCATCCGCGCCTGCCTCTGGGCGGGTGCGAAGATGGACGAAACGCACTCGATGATGATGTTCGACCGCTGCGCGATCCGTCCCGACCAGAAGCCGGGCCGCGAAACGATCGAATCGGGCGACAGCGGCTTTTTCTGGATGGGCTCGCAGCCCTGGCTCAAGCTCGATTCCGACGGCAAGCGTTTCATGAACGAGTCGGGCACGTACGAAAACGTCCTTCACTCGAACGAGTACCACAAGGACCACTCCCATTACACGCTTTTCGATTCGAACTGGGTGAAGTACGCCGAAGCCTTCAAGATGCACGGCTGCTCGCGCATGTTCCCGTTTGAAAACGGAGCGGAACCCAACATCCCCTGGCAGGTGATCGAGCAGAAGATGCTCCCCGAACTCGTTGAAAAGGGTTATGTCAAGAAGGCCGACACGATCGAAGATCTCGCGCACGCCCTGGGGCTCCCGGTCGACGCCGTGAAGGCGAGCGTCAAGCGCCACAACGAACTCTACGCGAAGGGCGAAGACGTCGACTTCGGGAAGGAAAAGCACCGTCTCTCCGCAATCGACAAACCGCCCTTCTACGGCGCGAAGAACGTCGGCTGGATGCTCTGCACGATGGACGGGATTCATATCAACACCGACATGAACGCGATGGACGCGGAAGGCAACCCCATCCCAGGCCTTTACGTCATCGGCAACGACAGCGGCAGCTACTTCGCGAACGAGTACCCGAACCTCGCGACGGGCATGGCCTGCGGTCGCACCGTGACCTTCGGTCGCATCGTCGGTCGCAAGCTCGCGCGCTCCTAACCCGTTGCGAACGTTCCCGAGCTCGCTCCCCGGCTCGGGAACCGTTCACTTCTTCTTTTTCGACCGATTTTCAACCCTCGTTCCCAAAGAATCCATCATGAAAAAGACCCTTCTTCATGCGGCGTCGTTTGCCGCTCTTGCCGCGCTTGCGGCTCCCGCGACGGCCTCCGGCGTCGAACTCTACGGCGTTCTCGACTACGGTCTCTCCGTGCAACACCGCGAATATGTCGACGGCACCGATTCGACGCAGAGCCGCATGGTTTCCGGTCAGTACATCGGCTCGCGCTTCGGCATCAAGGGCGAAGAAGACCTCGGCAACGGCCTCAAGGTGGGATTCGTACTTGAAAACGGCTTTTCAACCGACTCGGGTGCTCTCAGCCAGGGCGGCCGCCTCTTCGGGCGCGACGCGCGCCTCTATCTCGAAGGTGACTTCGGGTACCTCTCCTTCGGCCGCATGGGCTCGATGGTGGGCGGCAACGGCCCGTACGCCCGCTTCGGTCACGTGGTGAGCCCCTTCTCCTGCGGTTGGGGCGACATCGGCGGCCATCTCCAGGTGGTTTCGCTCGGTTACGAATTCATCGACAACGCCGTCGCTTACACGACGCCCGCATTTGCCGGGGTCGATGCGACCGTTCAGTACTCATTCGGTGCCGACACGACGAAGTATGGTTCGGGCATCGAAGGGCAGAGCTCCGTCGAACGCATGGCCAGCGGCGCGGTTCGTTACCGCAACGACAAGATGATGGTTGCCTTCGGCGTCGAATCGATCAACCAGGCGCAACCCGCAGCCGATGCCAAACGTCTCGACGACAGTTTTTCCTGGAACCTCGGCGCGAATTTCAACGCCGGTTGGGCGAAGTTCTACGGCTACGCTCAGGTCTTCGAAAGCTATGCGGCCGCGGCCAAGACGACCACCTTCGCGCTCGCTTCGGGTGTGGACGGTTGGGGCGTCAACGTCGGCGTCGACGTGCCCGCCTTCGGAGGCACGGCGAAGTTCGGCGTCGGCTACGGCGATTTCGAAGGGAGCGTCGACTCCGACATGACGATGAGCACCTGGCAAACGGCCGTGGGCTACACGTACGCGCTCTCGCGCCGTACGACGCTCTACACGGCGGCCGACTGGATCGCGTCCGACTACTCGCAGGCTTACAAGACCGAAAAGCCGACCGCCACGGAAGACGTGTTGGAATTCACGGTCGGGATCGTTCACAAGTTCTGATCCGGAAGTCCAACTCCCACGGAAGTTTCCTCGAAAGCAACGCCCTCCGACGCCCCGTGCGCCGGGGGGCGTTGTTTTTCGGGGAGAATTTCAGGCCCGCTCGACGGGAAGAATGAAACGTCCGAGCCCCGGGCGCGCCTTTCCCGTTTCGTCCGCCAGGCGCATTTCGTTCATGAGGAGCCCGTCACCCGTCACGCGAAAGCCGAGCTCGCGAAGGCATTCGTAGGCGGGATGACGCCCTTCAATCACAGACATCATGTCGTGCGAGCGTTCGAGTTCATAAAAATGAAAGACGAACGCCCGCCCGAATTCGAGCCGCTCGACGGCGTCGTTGCACGGGATGCCGTAGCGTTCGAGCAACCGCTCCGGTACGGCAAAGCCCCAGTGCACCGTGCTCGCCCCCTCGACGGGACCAGGCTTCACCAGCATCGCCGACTTCGTGACGGGAAGCCACGCGCACCAGTCGCGTAGCAACTCCCGGATGCGGTCGTCTTCGAGAAACGCACGGTCGTTCGTATGCCGCAAAAAGACGTAGGGTTCGACATCCCGAATCTCCCAGTCGACCGGGCGCTTTCGGCGCGCTTCGAACCAGCGCTCCAGGGCCTCTTCTTCGTCGACGATCGCCTGCAGGCGCTCGATCGTGCGCCGCATCTCGCGGGTGCGCTCACCGAGAAGCGCCATCGCGCGTTCGGCGTCGCAGTTCGTGTACTCGCGCATCTCCCGAATGCTCACGCCGTAGTTGCGAAGCCGCAGGTAGTCGATCACGCGCGCGGACTGTTCGAACGAGTAGTAGCGGTACCCGCTCGGCGTACGGTGCGCTTCGAGGAGCCCGCTTTCCTGGTAGTGCTTCAGAAAGTCCGCGGTGACACCCACGCCCCGGGCGAAGTCGCCGATGCGATAGCGTTTCGGGCCTCGTTTGTCGTGATCCATGCGGTACGGCTCCTTAATTTTCAATGGGATAAAAGGTCGGGGCGCCGAGCGCGGCAACTGGCTCGACGCACTTCCATTCTATGGAGCACGTCGACTCGGACGCATTTTCCTTCGGCACGATCCGAAGCCTTTGCAGAAGCCGTAACGCCTTGCCGCGCAGGCTCGCCGGCCGTTCCACCCTTGTCGAGCCGACAAGGGTGGAGACGTGCGACGCTCTACTCGGTCAGACGGCTTGCAACCCGTTCGTGCGCTTCAGGAACCCGGTAAAGACGCCCCAGCCGATGGCGAGCGACGTTTCATCCTGAATTTCGAAGTCATGACGGTGATGTCCGTGATGATTGCAACCGAAGTAGAAAAACACGGCTTTGCCGCCATGCTCCTGAACGCGACGGATAAGCACCGTGCAGTCTTCGCTTCCGACTTTCGCGTTCATGTCAACGACCGAATCGACGCCCGGAACTTCCGCCGCAGCGGATTTGATGAGTTCGACAGCCTCTTCGTCGCCCCGGTAGGTCACGGCCTCGCCGACCCGACGCAGATCGTACATACAGCCGTATGCGGCTGTGATGCCCGAAACGGTCGACTCGACGGCCTTGGCCATGTAGTCGTTGATCTCGGTCGTTTCGCCGCGAACTTCCATCACGAGCGAGGCGTGTTCGGCAACGATGTTTCGCCCCGTTCCCGAATTGAACTTGCCGATTTGCACGCGCGTGATGCCGCCGCTGTGCCCGGGGAGCGACCCGAGGGACATGCAGAGAGCGGCGCCGCACATGAGAGCGCTCTTTCCTTTTTCGGGACTTCCCGCCGCCGAAGGAACGCCCGTAATGTCCAAATCGAACTTCGTCGTGGCAAGGTAGCCGTGATGCGACACGCCTACTTGTCCCAGACGGGCCGAGCAGCCGATGTGCGCACCCGCAAACCAGTCGACATCGTCGACAACGCCGCGGGCAGTCATGGCGGCCGCACCGCGAACGCCCTCTTCTGCCGGCTGGAAAAGAAGTTTGACGGTGCCGCAGAGCTTGTCTGCATTCTCCGCCACCCAGGCGGCGACGCCGAGACCGACGGCCGTATGACCGTCGTGACCGCAGGCGTGTGAAAAGCCGGGAATTTCGGATCGGTATCCGCCCCGACAAGCTTCGTGTTCGGAGTCGGTCGTCTCGTCAATCGGCAATGCGTCGATATCGAAGCGCAGAGCGGTTACGGGCCCCGGACGTCCGGTCTTCCAAACACCGACGGCACCCGTATAGCCCTTCGTTTCATCGAGAAACGCCTGAGGAACGCCGTGCGCCGAAGCGCGCGCCGCCGCGTCCTCGACAAGCTTCGAATCACGCCCGAGAGCATGCTCGGGATCTACCGCACGGTCGCCGGTCCACACCTCGAAGCCGAGCGTTCGAAGTCGATCGACGATCAGGTACGTGGTCTCGAATTCGCACCACCCCTCTTCGGGACGCGCATGCAGACGCCTGCGGTCGGCAATCATGGACTTCACAATATCGGACATGTTGTGACTCCTTGCATCAAAGCTCGAATACGAATCCGAGTAAAACGATATTGACCAGCATCGGGATCGCCATGCGTTTGGCGACGTCGAGCGGGGAAAGCTTGGTCATGCCGGCGATCACGATAGTCGCGCCGGCAATCGGCGAGCACATGCGACCGAAGGCTCCGGAAAGAGCGGCCACCATACCGAGGTTTTCGATTTTCATCCCGAAGTCGGCGGCATACGGCGTCACGGCCTGATTGAAGGCGTGCCCGGCGGCGTCTCCCGAACCGGTGAGCACCCCCATGACAAAAGGACCGAAGTTGGCCGCGTAGCGCGCAATGTCGTTCGAGTGCTTGAGGGTCTCAATCAGCGAATCGATCACGCCGCAGGCGCGCAGACCGCCTGCGAAACACCCAGCCGCAATAATGATGCCCATGATGTTCGCGTAGCCTTTGCCCATGCCTCCGAAGAATTCCTTCGTGACGGTCTGCGGATTCGAGCGCGTGATGAGAAGCGTGTAGATCGAACCGTATACCATAGCTTCCGCGACCGACATGCGGATCTGCGGAACCACGGTCGCACCGAGCATCAGGAGAACAACCGGGAGAATCGGAGCGACGGCGCGAAGCATACTCGGATGTTCGGGCAACTGGCCGCGCTCGTCGGCAACGACCGAAAAGCCGAGGTCTTCGCCCGGCTGCGGGCGCTTGTAGTCTCGGAAAACAAAAACCATTGCCGTTACAAGAACGATATTCAACGCACACATCGTGAGCACTTCGGGAGCGAACTGCACGATGAGGTCCATCACGTCCATTTCTGCGATTTTCGCGATCCAGACGTTGTGGGAGCTTCCGGGGCTGAGCGTCGACGGCGTAATCGAACCGATGATGGCCGCGCCCGCGATCGCCGGATGGAAGCCCGCGCGAACCATGAGCGGAATCATCGTGGGGCCGAGAGCCGCGGCGCAACCCGCAGCGCTCGGGATCGCCACCGCGACGCACGAGGCGACGAGCATGCAGAAGGGCAACAGAAAGACGCCGAGTTTTCCGAGCGGCTTCACCAAGAGCCCCACGAAATGCACGTCGCACCGCGTGATAGCAATCACTGCGGCAAAGCCCATCGAAGAACAGATCGACGTAATGAGCGATCCGTTCGTCATATTGGCGATGAATGCTTTCATGGCGGTCTGTGGTTCGCCCACAAGAACCGCCATCGCCAAACCGGCTGTGAAAAGCACCAAACGCGTTTCCCATCGCTTCAAGAGCGCCGCGATTGTGAGGATCGTCGCGATCCCCGCAAGCCAGAGACTCCAAGTCATGCTTTTTCTCCCATGGTACGCAGATGAGCCATCGAACCGTAGCGCTCCAGAATGCGCCGGTATTCGGTTTCGTCATTGAAGGGGCAGCGCCCCGCCGTATAGGCCTTTGCCGTCTCAACCGCAAAGCGCGCCGCCTCTTCGACGTCCGTGAGATGCGAAGCGCCCGTGGCGCATCCCGCCACCTGCGAGACCGTCGTAATCGCAACGCCGATCACGGGAGCACGCGTCGCAACCGAAGGTTGCAGGATGGAATTCAAGTGGTAGACGTCGTTGCCGTAGGGCGTGATGTCCTGCATCGTGACGGGCAGAACGAGCGGGAGTCGCCCCGTCACGGTCGAGAGGATGTCGAGTGCGGGTTCGCACACGCGTAGAATCCACCCGTCCCGTACGGTCGGCGTGACGGCGACGCCCCGCGCGTTGAGAATACGGTTCCCCTTCGTCGTATCGATCGTGAGGATCGCATCCATCGCGGGATCGACTTCATGCTCGTTACTCACGGCGCTCGGCACGGGCGAATCCATGAAGGGGACGGGTTCGTGAGGCCGCGTCGGAGCCGTAGGACAGATCTGGGTCGTTATGATCACGTCGCCCTCAAGCACGTCGCCTCGAACGTGCATCTCGGCGAGCTTGCGCGCAGCCGAAAGGGCGGCGAGTGCGCCGTCTCCGTCCGACGTGAAGCCGATCCGCTCGGGACGCGCACCGATCCCGCCAAGGCGTCCGATGATGCCGAGCGTCGGAGCGTCGCCGCCGAACGTCCGGCCGCGCTTGCCCGGAATGAGAATGTGCACGAAGTCAACGCGCCCGCGCGCGCCTTCGATCGTCGTCAAGGAGGTCGAGATGCCGCAGGCTTCGAACAGTTTGAACGTTTCAAGAACGCGTTCTCCCGTCGCGGCAGGATCGTCAAGAACGTCGAAGAGCGCGATGACATGTTTCCAACACATGAGCTTTGCCTCCTTTTTTTGCAAATTCGATGTGGTTGCAGCGGTTGCTCCCGACCCGGCGGACAAGTCATCCGGGAAGCGGATGCACCTTTTCTTATGTCTTAAAGGTCACCGGCTCCCGGATCGCCCTCCTCGGGCTCGACGGAGAGCACGAGTTTCTTAAGGAGCCTTTCAAGAACGACCGATTCTTCGGAGTCGAGCGCTTCAATAAAACGCTCTTCGTCGCGCACGTGTGCGGCGTGCACCTCGATGGCAAGCGCGACACCGGCAGGCGTCGCCTGCAAAATCCATGCGCGACGATCCCGCGCGTCGGGTTCACGCACAAGCGCGCCCTTTTTCTCGAGACTGTCGATGCGGGCCGTGAGGCCGCCCGAAGAGATGATCATGCGTTCGTGCAGGTGCTTGGGTTGCAACCGGTGGTCGGGACTGCGCACTACGGCAGAGAGCACCTCCACCTCGCCGATCGAGAGCCCGTAACGCTCGAAAATGCGTTCGGTGCGGCGGCGAGAATGTTGCGCCAGGCGGACGAGTCGCGTCACCGTACCGTTGCAACGGATGTTCTTGTCCGGGAAACGCGCATGCCACTCGGCTTCTTGAACATCAAAGAAGTCGGGCGTACCGTTTACCTCGCTAAAGTCTTCGTTCGGCATTGATGTTCTCTCTTTTATCTCGACATCGAGATTCTTGACATCGATCTTACTGCAAAACCGTGCAAGCACCTTCCTGAAAAACCCGAAGGGCATACCCCCGCTCCAGCCCCAATCATGTTGGACGCGACCGTGAAGAATCCCGCACGAGCGCGAGATGCAACGCTACTTCATCACGACGCTTGAGGCGACGAAGGAGAACGTGGCCGAATCCTTCGGCACGATCGTGCGAGAATGAAAGACGCTCGATTCGCCCGAGCATAAGCCCTATCCCGACCGCTTCCGAGAACCGAAATGCCCGCCACGCTCACAACGCTTCTCGCCGAACCTTTACGCAAGCTTCTGACGTTTCCGAAGCGTCGCACACGCTTTGCATGCCGCGCCGCCCGGAGTCGCACGGCAGGGATCGCATGCGCGGCGGGGCTCGTGATTGCGCTCGCAGCGGCCGGGACGACGAACGCGGCCGAGCAGCCGCTTCTCCTCAACTCGCCTCGCCCCGCGGCCGAATACGAAACGAACACGCTCTTTACGGCCTTCGGCGGGAGAAGCCCGAGAACGCTCGACCCGCAGCGCTCCTACTCGGCGGATGAGACGGTCTATACGTACAACATCTATGAGCCGCTTTATCAATACCACTACTTGAAGCGCCCCTACGAACTTGTCGGTCGCACGGCCGAGCGCGTCGTGCACCCGACCTACGTAGACGCATCGGGGCGGACGTTGCCCGACGATGCCGATCCCGCAACGATCGCCGAGTCGATCTACACGATTCCGATTCGCAAAGGGATTTTCTACGCACCGCATCCCGCGTTCGCCAAAGACGCCGACGGGCGGTTTCTCTATCACGATCTTCCGTTCGAGGTGGCGGCGCAAAAGCGCTCGCCCGCCGACTTCGAGCACGCGGCGACCCGCGAACTTACGGCCTACGACTACGTCTGGGGCATCAAGCGCCTCGCGAGCCCCCGGGTCGTGAGTCCCGTTCTCGGTACGCTCGCGCACCACATCGTGGGGCTCGACGAATTCGCCGCAAAGCTTGCCGACGAAGAGAAAGCCCGTCGGGAACGGGGCGAATCGGCGGCGTCGCGCTACCTTGACCTGTCGACGCACGAAATTCGGGGCGTGCGCGCGATCGACGCGCACACGCTCGAAATTCGCGTGCACGGAAAGTACCCGCAGTTTTCGAACTGGCTCTCGATGACTTTTTTCGCGCCCGTGCCGCCCGAAGCGGACCGCTTTTACGCGCAGGCGGGGTTCGCGCGCAACAATTTTTCGCTCGACACCTGGCCCGTCGGAACGGGTCCCTACCGCATGGCGGTCTTCGAGGAAAACCGACGTCACGTGCTTGAGCGCAACCCTCTCTTTCGCACGGAAACCTATCCCTGCGAGGGCGAGGCGGGCGACCGGGAACGGGGACTGTTGGACGCGTGCGGGAAGCCGTTGCCGCTTACCGACCGTGTTGTTTTCGACATCGAAAAAGAAGCCGTTCCGCTACAGACGAAATTTCTTCAGGGCTACTACGACAGTCCCTCGATCGATCGGGTCGACACGGGGCTCGGGTTCGTCGCGGCCATGAACGACGACCCGGAAAAGGCGGCGCTCTACACCAAAAAGAAGTTGCAGTTCCCCTCGACCGTCGAAGCGGGTCTCTGGTACGTGGGATTCAATTGGTTGGACCCCGTCCTCGGCGGCACGGGCACCCCCGAAGAGCAACGCCGGGCGCGGCTTTTGCGTCGGGCGATTTCGATTGCGGTCGACTGGGAAGAAAACATCGCGATCTTTCAGAAGAACCAGGGGATCGCGGCACACGGCCCGATTCCGCCCGGCCTTTTCGGCTGGCGCGACGACGGCCCGTCGGCCTTCAACCCCGCGGTATACCGACGCATCGAATCACCCGATGCGCCCGGCAAAGTGCGCGTCGAACGCCGGTCGATCGAAGAAGCCCGGGCCCTCATGCGCGAGGCGGGCTATCCCGACGGACGCGACGCGAAGACGGGACGGCCGCTTGTGCTCAACTTCGACTACCAGAACGCGGCCCAAGGGTCCAAGGCCTACCTCGAGTGGTACCAGCGGCAGTTCGCGAAGCTCGGCATTCAGCTTGAAATTCGCGCGACCGACTACAACCGCTTCCAGGAAAAGATGGATCGGGGCGCGGCGCAGATCTTTCTCTGGGGTTGGGTGGCGGACTACCCGGACGCGGAAAACTTCCTCTTTCTCTTTTACGGCCCGAACGCCAAGGCGCGCGGAGGCGGCGAAAACGCTTCAAACTACGCGAGCGCCGCGTTCGACCGGGAGTTCGAAGCAATGCGCTACCTCGACGACGGCCCCGAAAAGGCGGAGCGCATCGACCGGATGATCCGCATTCTCCAAGAAGACGCGCCCGTCATGTTCGGCTACTTCCCGGCCGCCGCCGCGGCCTATCACGAGTGGGTGCGAAACGCGAAACCCTCCTCAATGATTCGAAACGGCCTTCCTTACCTCGAGATCGACGCGAAACTGCGCTCGGAGCGCATCGCCGAATGGAATCCGCCCGAGCTCGCCCCCTTGGGGCTTCTCGCCGCGGCCGTCGCCGCACTCGTTCTCTTTGCCCGCCGCGTACGGGCGCGGCGCGAAGGGTTGCGGATGCGTCCGCCCGAAAGTCTCTCGGACGACACGGTCAAAAACGTCCGAGAAAGCGCCCGCGAAGGAGCCGCCCGATGATCGCTTACCTTGTTCGCCGCGTCCTCTACGGCGCACTCGTCCTTTTCGGCGTCAACCTTCTCACGTTTCTTCTCTTTTTCGCGGTCAACACGCCCGACGACATGGCGCGACTCAATTTGGGCGGGAAACGCATCACGCCCGAGGCGGTCGAAGCGTGGAAGGCGGCGCACGGCTACGATTTGCCGCTTTTCGTGAACGAAACGGCAGAAGGGACGGAGAAGTTCACCGAAACCCTCTTCTGGCGCAAAAGCGTTCCGATGCTCGCGCTCGACTTCGGAACGAGCGACTCGGGACGCGACATCGCGGCCGAAATCCGCACGCGTTCCGTGCCGTCGCTCCTTTTGGCCGTACCGACCTTCGTGCTCGGGCTCCTGGTGCTTGTGACCTGGTCGCTTGTGGTCGTGCTTTTCCGGCGCACGGCTTTCGAGGCGGCGGCCGTGGGGTTGTCGGTCGTTCTCATGTCGGTCTCGTCCCTTTTCTACGTGATTCTCGGCCAGTGGCTTTTCGGCAAGGTAATGCGGCTCGTTCCCGTTTCGGGCTGGGCCTCGGACGAAGGGGCATTCGTCTTTTTGCTTCTTCCCGTAGCTCTCGGGATCCTCTCGCGCCTCGGAAGCGACACGCTCCTTTATCGCGCGCTTTTCCTCGAAGAGATGGAGAAGGATTACGTGCGGCTCGCCCGCATGAAGGGCCTCACCGAAGAGCGGATTCTCTTCGGACACGTGTTGCGAAACGCGTCGCTTCCGATCATCACCTCAAGCGTCGCGATGATTCCGATGCTCTTCATGGGAAGTCTCATCATGGAAAGCTTCTTCGGGATCCCCGGGCTCGGGAGCTACACGATCGACGCCCTCAACGCACAGGACTTCTCGGTCGTGCGCGCCATGGTTTTCCTCGGCACCGTTGCTTATGTCGCGGGCCTCATTCTCACCGACATCGTCTACACCTGGGCGGATCCCCGAATCCGACTCGGGCGTGCGTGACGGAGGTTCCGACCGTGTTTGTTGCGCCTTTGCCCGTTTTTCTCGCCACCGATTTCGTGATGGCGGCGCTCCTTGCGGGGTGCGTCGCGGCGGCGGTCGTCCTCGGGCGTCGCCCCGACGTGGCCGCCCGTTGGAAGCTCGTTCTCGCCCGGCCGTCCGCGTCGGCGTCCCTCGTCGTTCTCGGATTTTTCTTTGCGATCGCGCTTCTCGATTCGGTGCACTACCGAAAGCCCCTGCCGCCCGCCGAGGGGGCGGTTCAAACCGCCTACTCCCCCGTGACGACGTCGCTTTTCGACGACCTCGTTTTCAACGTCCTCGGCGCGGCGGGACCCGAGCGCAGCTATTCGGCACCCTTTGCCGTGCGCGAATTCGACAAATCGACGGCCGCGACAAGCGCGGGACCCGTGCGGGACTTTCAGCCGTTGCGCTCGATCCGCCGGAATGCGTCGGGCGAAACCGCAAGCGCGGGCGAACTCGTGTCCCTGGGCCTTGTCGGTTGGACGGCGGGGACGGGTGCGGGCGTCCTGCTCCTCGGGATCGCGGGCCTTGTGAGCCGCACAAAATCCGCAACGAACGGAAAGAATGGGAAACCGGGTGAAACCCGCCGTCGACACCTTGCTCGTCTTGCACCCCGTGCAACCTTCGTCGTCCTTTGTGCTCTCACGGGGCTCGTGATCGCCCTCTGGCCCGAGCGACACGTGCTCGGCACCGATGCGGCGGGCACGGACGTTCTGTACGAGGCGCTCAAATCCCTTCGCACGGCGATCGTGATCGGGACGCTCGCGACGCTCTCGGCTCTTCCCTTTGCCGTGACGGCGGGCCTTGCGGCAGGGTACTTCCGAGGGTGGGCGGACGACGTGATTCAGTACATTTACACGACGCTCTCCTCGATCCCCGGAGTGCTTCTCATTGCGGCGGCCGTACTCATGACAACGGCCTTCATGGACCGCTTCCCCGAGCGGTGGCCGACGGGCTTGGAACGAGCGGACATGCGGCTTTTTCTCCTTGCGCTCATTATCGGGCTCACGAGTTGGGCGACGCTCGCGCGCCTCATTCGCGCCGAAGCCATGCGGATCGCCTCGCTCGACTATGTACTCGCGGCCCGAGCCTTGGGCGTTCCCGCCCCGGCGATTCTTGTGAAGCACGTGCTTCCGAACGTGCTTCACATCGTTCTCATCGTGACGGTGCTCGACTTTTCGGGCGTGGTTCTTTACGAAGCGGTGCTTTCCTACGTAGGCGTGGGGGTCGATCCCGTGATGAATTCCTTCGGTACGATGGTCAACGCCGCGCGCAGCGAAATGAGCCGCTCGCCCGTCGTTTGGTGGAATCTCGCCGCCGCATTTCTCTTTCTCGTCGCGTTCGTCCTCTGCGCCAACCTGGTGGCCGCGGCCGTACGGGACGCTTTCGACCCGCACGCCGTTTTGGAAAAGGAAGACCGATGAGCCGCACGGATGACGTTTTGCTTCATGTGGACCGCCTCACGCTGACGCTCCCCGCAGCCTCGGGACCGATCGAAGCGCTCTCGGGCGTCGACTTTACGGTGCGCCGCGGAGAAGTGTTCGCGCTCGTGGGCGAATCGGGCTGCGGCAAGTCCCTCACCGCTTCGGCCGTCGTGCGGCTCCTTGCCCCCGGAGCCCGAACGCCCGACGGACGGATCCGCTTCGAAGGCCGGGATCTTCTCGGGCTAACCGAGCGCGAGATGCGCGGCTTTCGCGGCTCGCGCATCGCGCTCGTCTTTCAGGAACCCGCCACGGCCCTCAATCCCGTGATGACGGTGGGAGCACAAATTGAGGAAATGATCCGGGCAAGCCGCAAGGCGCGCTCGACCACCGCCGAAAGCGCGCAAAGCGAGGGAACGCACGCCGCCCTCTCCCCCGAACACGAGGCGGTCGAATGGTTGAAGCGCGTGCGCCTCCCCGACCCCGAAACGCTCGCGCACCGCTTCCCGCACGAACTCTCGGGCGGACAGAAGCAACGCGTGATGATCGCGCTGGCGCTGTCCGCCCGACCCGACATGCTCCTTGCCGACGAACCGACGACGGCTCTGGACGTGACGCTTCAGGCCGAGATTCTGGGGCTACTGCGTACGCTGCAACAGGAAGAAAACCTCACGCTTCTTCTCATCACGCACGACCTCGCGCTCGTCGAAGCCTTCGCCGACCGTCTCGCCCTCATGTACGCGGGCGAGACGGTGGAGTGTGCCGCGGTGCGGGACTTTTTTGCTTCGCCCCGACACCCCTATGCGACCGCGCTTCTCGGCGCGCTCCCCGGAGCCGACCGCACGCGACCGCTCGCGGCGATTCCGGGCACGGTGCCCGCGCCGTCGGCGCTTCCCC
>OOCB01000897.1_pt1 | contig 44247 bp, 38 predicted proteins | sample 1671351 | NCBI WGS metagenome assembly OOCB01 (sample SAMN06348148, study PRJEB24527) | human gut metagenome | biome: human gut; feature: ankylosing spondylitis patient; material: feces | host: Homo sapiens | place: China | collected 2015-10 | reverse complement strand
GTGGCCAAACGCATCAGACTGTAAATCTGCTCCCGTACGGGTTCGGTGGTTCGAATCCATCATCCTCCACCAGTTTTATGAGTCATTAGCTCAGTTGGTAGAGCACCTGACTTTTAATCAGGGTGTCGAAGGTTCGAGCCCTTCATGACTCATCTTTAAGAAAAGAGTGATTAATCATTAATTTGATTAGTTGCTCTTTTTTTGTTATGTAATTTTAGCTCAATATGGATATTTATTAATGCTGGGCAAGATATGATAAACTAATAGAAAACATGCAGAGTGGTGACGTTCATTATATGAAGCTCATACCTGATTTAAAACAGCAAATTGAAGTCATTATAGGCACAAATTTGGACGAATATGAAATTACAATAGAAGAATGGATGCAATCTGTTGCCAATCTAGTTGGTAATCATGGAAATTTAGAGACCTTTGGTGATGAAGGTGAGCGTCAGGAGTTATCTGATCAATCTGCATCTCCAATTTCATCCTATGTAATCAGTTTGAATACGGGAAAGCGTATATTTTTTAAGGTTCGGATGAATGAGCAAGAAGAGACTGTCGTGTGTTGGGGATGCCCTGCAAAATCAATTACCGTAGAAACACGACAATTGATTGAGCTTTTGATCCGCACTAACACGGCTCTACCCGATGAGGTACAACCTGTTGTATATGAGAATGATAGGGAGCAGTATTTGACTGAATTGGGTCTCTGGCTTAAAGAGCAGATCGAAGAACCAACCAAGAAGGAATCTGAAGCGGTTCCTGATCGCTTTGTGGTGCCCGCAGGATTAAATGCTGAGAAGATTCTCTTCTTGCTGCAAGGCGATACACCGGATGCACATCGTTTACGGTCCAAGGAACTCAACAAGTTGCTTGAGAGTTACTTTGGCGAGGAAATTGTCTTGATTCCTTTGGGGGAGCAAGAGTGGATTTTCATGGGTGATAAAGAAATTGTTACAGAAGAAGCCGAGGAAGATACAACGGAGGCCAAAAAGGATTCACTGAACGCTTTTTGTCTGGGGTTGCATGAATTGGTTGCCAGTGAGTGGGCTGGGGTGTTCCATCTGTCTGCATCTCTGCCATGCATTCCTGCGCAACAACTTGTATCGGTCACAACTCTTCTTAGAGAGAGTGTTCACTTAGGGAGAGCATTCCATGTTACGCAGCATATTCATCTCCCATGGGATCTTCACCTGGAGCGGTTGGTAGCGAGCATTCCAGATGATCAACGTATACGTTTTATAAAGGAAACTGGTAAAGACACGGTAATTTTAAATGACAGTGAGACACTTGCTACGCTGGAGACTTTTTTTAGCCTGGACTGTAATGTCAGCGAGACAGCGAAACGACTTTTCATTCATCGTAATACGTTGGTATACCGCCTGGACAAGATCAAACAGGAGATTGGCTATGATGTGAGGCACTTCGAAAGTGCCGTTCTAGTGCAGTTTTTACTACTAATGTACAAAGTGACGAAAAAGCATTGATATTTTTGTGCAGTTTGCGAATAGTCAAACCGCACGTAGATAGGGTATTATAAAAATACAAATTGTATTCGATTACAAAATGATCTCTGAGGAGGCAACAATCATGGCTGGAGTACGTTTAGAGCATATTTTCAAAAAATACCCGGGTTCTGATAAAGCAACTGTAGTTGACATTAACCTGGACATTAAAGATAAAGAATTTCTGGTACTGGTAGGTCCGTCCGGTTGTGGTAAGTCAACAACACTTCGTATGATCGCAGGCCTTGAGGAAATTTCTGAAGGTAAACTCTATATCGGTGACCGTGTCGTTAATGATGTTGCACCTAAAGACCGCGATATCGCGATGGTATTCCAATCCTATGCCTTGTATCCGCATATGAGCGTATATCAAAACATGGCGTTTGGTTTGAAATTGCGTAAGGTTAAAAAAGATGAGATCGACAAACGTGTACGTGAAGCAGCTAAAATTCTGGATATCGAACATTTGCTTGAGCGTAAACCTAAGGCATTGTCCGGTGGTCAACGTCAACGTGTCGCTTTGGGGCGTGCGATTGTCCGTGATCCACAAGTGTTCTTGATGGATGAGCCTCTCTCCAACTTGGATGCCAAACTGCGTGGTCAAATGCGTGCTGAGATCACTAAACTTGCGAAACGTTTGGAAACAACTGTTATCTACGTAACGCATGACCAGATCGAAGCTATGACGATGGGTGATCGGATCGTTGTTATGAAGGATGGTATCATCCAACAAGCAGCTTCTCCGGAAGAGTTGTACAACCTGCCGGCTAACCTGTTCGTAGCTGGTTTCATCGGTTCCCCGACAATGAACTTTATCTCGGGTAAACTCGCTGAGCAAGGTACTAGCATGCATTTCATAGCTCCTGGTGTGGATGTTGAAATCCCGCAAGGTAAAGCACAAGTGTTGAAATCTAGAGGATACATTGGTAAAGAAGTGATTCTGGGTGTTCGTCCAGAAGACATTCACGAAGAGCCAGTATTCCTGGAAGCATCCCCGAACTCTGTATTCTCTACACACGTAGATGTTACAGAGAACCTGGGTCACGAAATGCTCCTCTACTTGAGCGGTGTTGGTAATGATACAACGATCGCACGTGTAGACGGACGTTCTAACACTCGTGATGGTTCCACAGTTAAAATGGCCATCGACATGAACAAAGTTCATATCTTTGACAAAGAGACTGAAGTGAACGTACTTCTTCAAGACAAATAATACTGGGATTCCTCGGTGACGATGGAACCTGACAGTTAATGCAATTATACATTGTAATGAGAGCCCCTTCCGTTATTGCTGGAAGGGGCTTTTTTAAGATTAATGAATTTATAAGTTTCGGCAGAGTTGAAGGATAATAATCGTAAGAAAAACCCCCCTTAAACTACGAATGTAGTATCCTAGAAGGTGCTTCGATCAGAAGACTTTTCTTACTAATGGTTGTCGGAGGCTGCGATTGCATTCATCCCGGAATTCATTTAAGATTATTTGAAGGTCTGTCTTCATTTATTTGAGAGAATTGACTGTTGGAAGGGTATGCATTCTGTACCTCATGTTGTGAATGCGCTAATAATGGAAATAACTGATACACGATCTGATGTACATAGAGGGACAGCTAATGCTGAAAGGAAGAGACAAATGGCGAAAAAAGTGAAAGTATCTGAACTGGTGCAGCAATTTCAGTTGGAGGTTGTTTCTGGATCTCACGGATTGAAAAGAGTCATTACGGTAGATGACCTGAATCGTCCTGGTCTGGAAATGGCCGGTTATTTTGAATACCATCCACAAGAACGGGTACAGCTGCTTGGAAGAACGGAGTTAGCTTTCTTTGCAATGTTACCTGAGCAAGAGCGGCGAGATCGTATGCAACGTCTTTGTACGGAAGAGACGCCTTGTATCGTTGTCACGCGTGGACTGGAAGTTCCGCAAGAGCTGATTGATATCAGTGAAGAGCAGAATCTGGCTGTACTTCGCAGCAACATGGCTACTACGATTCTATCCAGCCGGATCACGGGATTCCTGGAAAAGAAATTGGCACCAACAGCAACCATTCACGGTGTACTTTGTGATGTCTATGGCGTAGGTATGCTGATCACAGGTAGCAGCGGTATTGGTAAGAGTGAAACAGCGCTTGAACTGGTGAAACGTGGACACCGACTGATTGCCGATGATGCGGTAGAGATCCGCCAAACCTCAGATTTTCAGCTGCACGGTACTGCACCTGAATTGATCCGCCACTTGCTCGAGATTCGAGGTGTCGGTATTATCAACGTCATGACATTGTTCGGGGCTGGTGCGGTTCGGAATAACAAACGGATTACATTGGTTGTACGTCTGGAAGCATGGCAGCAGGATAAACAATATGATCGTCTGGGTCTGGATGAAGAGACTACACGTATCATTGATACGGATGTACCTCTTGTTACAATCCCTGTTCGTCCGGGACGGAACTTGGCGGTTATTATTGAAGTGGCAGGTATGAACTATCGCCTGAAACAGATGGGTCTGAATGCTGCGCTGCAATTCACGAACAAGCTGACAGCAACCATCTCGGAAGATATGGAAGACATGGATTAAGAAATATTTTATACAAGGAAATGAAGATAAATGGTTGACATGTACTGCTTCTCTTAAGGCGCAGTGTATGCCAACCATTCGTCATGCGTGCGATTGATTGAATAAATAGGAGTGTGAATGAATGGATACATTATTACTGTTGAACCCGATTGCGTTCTCTATTGGAGCGTTAAAGGTTCACTGGTACGGGCTTATTCTTGGTGCCGCGGCACTTATAGGACTCCTGCTCGTGATCCGGGAGGGCAAACGTTACAATATTCCACAGGAAGTGTTCATGGACATGGTCTTGCTGGGCGTGCCTTCTGCCATCATTGGTGCCCGCATCTACTACGTCGCATTTAAATGGGAAGATTATAAAGATAATTTCTGGGATGTCTTTAAAATATGGAATGGCGGTATCGCCATCTATGGTGCCCTTATTGGTGCAATCATCTGTGCAGTTATTTTCTTCCGTCGTAAAGGGTATAACTTCTGGCGTATGGCCGATATCTGTGCGCCTGGACTGCTCGTTGGACAGTTGATCGGACGCTGGGGGAACTTTGTGAATCAGGAAGCCTACGGCGGTCCTGTGGAAGAGTCATTTTTGAGAGACAAGCTTCATCTGCCGGACTTTATTGTGAATCAAATGAACGTAGAAGGCGTATTCCACCACCCTGCGTTTTTGTATGAATCGATGTGGAGTCTCGTTGGTCTGGTCTTGCTGCTGGTTCTGCGTCGTCAGAAGTTTCTGCGTTCAGGTGAACTGTTCATGTCTTATTTCATCTGGTACTCTATCGGTCGTTTCTTTATTGAAGCTTTGCGTACGGACAGTCTGGGCTTCCAGGCTCCGCAGTGGGTTGCTTCATTAGTGAACGGGCTGTGGTCTCCAATGACTGCAATGGGCTTTGAACAAGGATATCTTGATCCTGCTTACGGTAACGTAAGAATCTCGCAACTGCTCGCGATTGGCATCATTATTGTTGCTGTTGTATTCATTGTGGTGAGAAGAGTGACAGGTAAAGCAGATGTTCGATATAGTGATCCGATTGTATCGTCCAAAGTTACCTCAGATGATATGGAGCATACGGGAACAGTTGCTGGCAAAGAGAATAAGGTAACACCTCCAGCCAAAGATGAATCCAAGCAAGTTGATGATAAAAAGGAGTAATGCAACATGATTGACACGGTATTGTTTGATCTGGATGGAACGATTATTGATACCAATGAATTGATTATCAGCTCATTCCAGCATGTCATGGGGGGATGGAAGCATTCAGCTCCATGGACTCGGGAACAGATCATTCCACATATGGGTGGCACACTGGAGCAGCAAATGCGCACTTTCTCTGGCCAGGAGGAAGTCTCCGAGTACGTGAAAGGTTACCGCGCCTATAATGATATCCATCATGAAGCGATGGTTAGACCTTTTCCACATGTTATTGAGGTAGTAGAGGCGCTGCATCAGGCTGGCATTGTTATGGGTGTGGTCACAACCAAAATTCGTCCATCTACATTAAAGGTGCTAGAACGTTTTGACCTGTTGAAGTATATGAAGACGATTGTAACAGTAACTGACGTAACGAATCCGAAGCCGCACGCTGAACCGGTACTGAAAGCGATGACGGAACTGAGTGCAGATCCTGCCAAAACGTTAATGGTGGGTGACAGTCCAGTGGATATCCAATCGGCACAGAATGCGGGCGCACTCTCGGCGGGGGTTGCATGGTCCCTTAAAGGGGAAACAATCCTGAACGGATATGGACCCGATCATATGTTGCATGACATGAGAGACTTGTTGAAACTCATCCGTATTGAAACGGGACGTTCATGAGAAAAGTAACCCGCTATCCGGTAGAGGACCAGAATGCACTTTGGCATATCTACAAGACAGTGAGTCCGTGGAAGGGCGTTCGTAATTTTATCTGGATCCAGTTGTCACGTTATTGTCCGATCCTATCGGTGAAGAATTGGATTTACCGCCGAATGCTCGGTATGAAGGTGGGAAAACACACGGCCTTTGGCCTGATGGTGATGGTGGATGTGTTTTTTCCGGAGAAAATAACGGTCGGCGAAAACTCGGTCATCGGTTACAACACAACGATTCTCGCTCATGAGTATCTCATTAAGGAGTACAGGCTCGGTGAGGTGATTATCGGGGAAAATGTATTGATTGGTGCTAACACAACGATTCTGCCCGGGGTAACCATAGGGGATGGAGCCGTTGTGGCTGCTGGAGCAGTCGTACATAAGGATGTTGCACCAGGAGCTTTTGTTGGAGGTAATCCACTGCGTGATTTATCCCGTGCGGCAGCTTCTACGGAAGAAACTGTCTTTAACACGGATGGTTCTTCTCAGGGTAGTGTGCATTGAGTCAATAAAGTAATGAATGAAGATGAATCAATGAAGATGATTCGAAGTAAAAAGCTGCTGACGGCAGCTTTTTTCGTATATAAATACCGATTGGCGAGCGTTACGGTGTGTATATAAAACGATATGTCGATCCAAGGGCAATCAAGCTTTGGTATTGTTGACGGTAGTGCGGATTTCATGTTATCATATCCCATATCCTTTAGTTTGTTAGCACTTTACCATGTGAAAGTATTCTTGGAGAAATGAAGCATGATAAGGATTGAACTAAACCAATAGTTGAAGGCTTATGCGATAATACTGTGATTCAGGTTTATAAGATAGAATGGGGATTTACACTACATAAATCCTGTTGAAATAGAACGAGTGCAACTCTTAAATTACTGACTCGGGGTGAATATTACCAATGTCCAAACCAAAAGGTTTTGAAAAACCGACCGGATTCCGCGACTATACACCACATGTAGTATCCAAGCTGCGGACGATTGAACGCAATGTACTGGAATGTATGGAACGCTGGGGTTACCGTCAGATTATCACACCAACGATTGAATATTACGATACGGTAGGTGTGGCAAGCTCTACATCAGATCGTAAATTATTTAAATTGCTAAACAGCAGGGGAACCACACTGGTACTCAGATCGGATCTAACGGCTCCGATTGCACGCGTCGTTTCATCCATGCTCAAAGATGAGCAGTTGCCGCTGCGTCTGTCCTATCATGCGAACGTATTCCGTTCTATTGAAGAGGAAGCTGGACGTGAAGCTGAATTTTTCCAGACGGGCGTGGAGCTGGTTGGAGACGACTCACCTGAGGCGGATGCAGAAGTTGTTGCGCTTGCGATCGCCTCTTTGCAGGCAGCGGGAGTGTCTTCTTTTAAAATAGCGATGGGTCATATGGGATTCCTGAACGGATTACTGGAGGAAGTGATTCCAGGCCAGACCGCTGAGCAGGAGCAATTGAAGGAAGGGCTGCTCGGACGTGATTATGTCGGCTATCGCCAGTCAATTGAAGCATTGAATCTGGAGCCTAAGTTGAAAGAACAGCTTGAAGCGATCCTGCGTCTGCGTGGTGGTAAGGAAGTTTGCACACATGCGGTAGAGCTAAGTTCAAGTGCTGAAGCAGCACAGTCGATTGCACATCTGTGTGCCGTATTCGAAGTGTTGGAAGCGTACGGTGTATCCGAGCATGTGCTGATTGATCTGACGATGATCGGTGATTTCTCCTATTATACAGGCATGACCTTTGAAGGGTATGCAGCCGAACTGGGATCTCCGGTATGTAGCGGTGGACGGTATGATAATCTGTTACAACAGTTTGGTCGTTCATTGCCCGCTACAGGATTTGCACTGAAAACGAACCGTATTATTGATGGTGTTCATGGCATTACAATTGAAGAGAAAAAACCGGTACTTATCCAATATACCCCGAAACGTCGGGCCGAGGCACTAACAGAAGCGGCAAGATTACGCAGTATGGGACAAAATGTAGTGACACTCCTTCTTCCTGAAGACGGGGCTGGGGCAAGTGCCGTATCGGTTGAAGCAAGAACCGCTCAGGCTGAGCAGGTTATTACTTACGGATCTGAAGAAGGAGGACGCTGAGATGTCGGATATTCTGAAGGTGGCCATGCCGAAGGGCCGAATCTATAAAAAAGCCTCCAAATTGTTCCGTGAAGCGGGGCTGGATATTCCAGAAGACGTGGACGATACACGCAGATTGGTCATCGAAGTACCGGAAGCGGGAATGGAATTCATTATGGCGAAGCCAGTAGATGTTCCAACGTATGTGGAGTACGGTGTTGCTGATATCGGAATTGTTGGTAAAGACGTGCTACTGGAGGAAGATCGGGATGTGTACGAACTGTTGAATCTGGGAATCGCTCAGTGCCGTATGTCTGTGATCGGACTTCCAGACTGGAAGCCAGGCATCCAGCAACGTGTTGCAACGAAGTATCCAAGGATTGCTTCACAGTATTTCCGGGAGCAGGGGCAGCAGGTCGAGGTGATCAAGCTGAATGGTTCCATTGAGCTGGCACCCCTGATTGGTCTGGCAGACCGGATTGTCGATCTGGTGGAGACTGGTCAGACGCTGCGAGAGAACGGACTGGTGGAGATGACAGGCATTCTGGACATCACGAGCCGTCTTATCGCCAATCGGGTAAGTTATCGGATGAAAAATGCAAGAATCCAGGCTTTGTGTGATGCACTTCAGCAGGTCATTCCAGCATCGAATGAGATTTCGGCGGGAAGCTTTCGGGGATAAACTACTGCGTCAGAAATATAGATGAGAAACATGTAAAGCAGAAGCAGAAGCAAGAGTAAGAGACACAAAAAGGAAACGAATCGGCCACAAAAAGGCAGGCATTACAGAGGATGAGGAGGTTGTACGTATGAAAATTGTACCTGCACGGGAGTTTGATCTGAAGCGGGAAGTGGAGTATGGCACGCCGGAGCAAAATGAAACGGTACGGCGTATTGTCAGCGACATTCGCCGTGAGGGTAATGCAGCACTGTTGCGTTACACGGAGCAGCTGGACCGCACAAAGCTGACGGCCGCGGAATTGCGCGTGCCGCAGGAAGAGCTACAGGCGGCTTATGCAGCCGTGGAGCCATCCTTTGTGACGGCGATTCGGCAAGCCGCCGCCAACATTCGTGCGTTTCATGAGAAACAGAAACGCAACTCGTGGATGGATTGGCAGCCGGACGGCAGCCTGCTGGGCCAGGTCATCCGACCGCTGAAGCGGGTCGGCGTCTATGTACCTGGCGGCAAAGCAGCGTATCCATCGTCTGTGCTGATGAATGTGATTCCGGCACAGGTGGCAGGCGTGCCGGAGATTGTTCTCGTGACGCCGCCGTCAACGAACGGTGGCGAAGGTATTAACCCGTACATCCTCGTTGCTGCTGCGGAAGCAGGCGTGAGCGAGATGTACCGGGTTGGCGGCGCTCAAGCTATCGCCGCCTTGGCTTACGGCACGGAGAGTATTGCACCGGTCGACAAGATCTGTGGACCGGGCAATATTTACGTGGCGCTCGCGAAGCGCGAGGTGTACGGTGCGGTCGATATCGATAGTATCGCCGGGCCGAGTGAGATTGTGGTGCTCGCCGATGATACGGCGAATCCGGTGTATGTCGCCGCCGACCTGTTGTCGCAGGCGGAACATGACGAGATGGCATCGGCCATTCTCGTCACGAATTCGGCCACGCTGGCGGAAGCCGTGCAGGGCGAAGTGCAGCGGCAGCTTGAAGTGCTGCCGCGGCGGGATATCGCTGCTGCTTCCGTGGAGCAGTATGGCGCGATTATTGTGGTCGATTCCATCGATGAAGGGATCGACGTGGTGAACCGGCTTGCACCGGAGCATCTGGAGATCATGGTGCAGGAGCCGATGGCTTACGCTGGCCGGATCGAAAATGCCGGTGCGATCTTCCTCGGCCCATACAGCTCGGAGCCGGTAGGGGATTACTTTGCCGGACCGAATCATATTATTCCAACCAATGGAACCGCGCGATTCAGTTCACCGGTGGATGTGGATGATTTTATCAAGAAATCGAGTCTGATCTATTATAGTAAAGAAGCGCTGCTGCAGAACGGAGCGGCTATTATAGAGTTGGCCCGCCATGAGGGTCTTGAAGGGCATGCCCGTGCAATTGCTGTACGGTTAGAACAGGAAGGAAAGGCGGAATCGGACAATGGATAAGCAAAATAATGGTGTGGAACTTGAAAACAAAGGTGCAGTGCGCCAAGCAGAGGTTGACCGCAAAACAAACGAGACCAATATCCAATTGGCCTTTAATGTAGATGGAACAGGACAATCCACGATTGAAACGGATGTACCTTTCCTGAATCATATGCTGGATCTGTTCACAAAGCACGGACAATTCGACCTGAACGTGCAGGCCCGCGGAGATATTGATATCGACGATCATCACACGGTTGAAGACATCGGAATCTGTCTCGGACAGACGTTGCGAGAAGCGTTGGGTGACAAACGTGGAATTAAGCGTTACGCCAGTGTTTTTGTACCGATGGACGAGGCACTCGCTCAGGTCATTATTGATGTGAGTAACCGACCTCACTTTGAATACCGTGCAGAATACCCTTCCCAACAAGTAGGCAGTTTCTCCACAGAGCTGGTACATGAATTCCTATGGAAATTGGCGCTGGAAGCTCGGATTACGTTACATGTCATTGTGCACTATGGTCAGAACACCCACCACATGATTGAAGCGATCTTTAAAGCATTGGGACGTGCACTGGATGAAGCAACGATGATTGATCCACGTGTAACGGGTGTGCCTTCCACGAAGGGAGTGCTGTAGACGATGGCGATTGCAATTGTCGATTACGGTATGGGTAACCTGCACAGCGTCGGCAAAGCGGTCGAACGTCTTGGCTACGAAGCGCTGGTCACGGGTGACCGGGAAGAGATTCTTGGCGCAGATGGTGTCATTCTGCCAGGCGTAGGTGCTTTTGGTGATGCGATGGTTCATCTGCGGGAGAGCGGACTGGATACGGTGGTGAAGGAAGCCGCTGCCGGGTCTAAACCACTGCTCGGTATCTGTTTGGGCATGCAATTGTTATTCAGCTCAAGTGAAGAGCATGGTGAGCATGAGGGACTGGATATTTTGCCAGGTAAAGTGGTGCGATTCGCACCAGGAGAGCTGAAAGTTCCTCATATGGGATGGAACCGTTTGGAATTTCTGCACGCGGAAAATCCTCTATTTAGGGGGCTTGAGGCAGGTCACGTCTATTTTGTCCATTCCTATCATGCGCTTACTGAAAACAGGGACGATCTGCTGGCGGTAACGGATTACGGACATCCGGTGACAGCCATTGTAGGCAGAGGATCCAACTTCGGCATGCAATTCCACCCGGAGAAAAGTGGAGAGCTTGGTATAAAGCTGCTCGGTAACTTTTTGGCTCTGACAGGAGCACCTGTACAAAGGTAAAACATCATCTCTTCTTAACTATAGAAAGCGTACAAATCTAATTCATATTCAGGAGGCCTTGTATGTCATCTTTTATCCTATATCCGGCGATTGATATCCGGGACGGCAAATGTGTAAGACTGGTGCAGGGAGATTATAATCAGGAGACCGTGTATAACGATGACCCGGTTCAAGTGGCTTTATCCTGGGAGAAACAAGGCGGTACATATGTCCATCTGGTGGATCTGGATGGTGCGAAAGCAGGGCACCCTGTTAACGATGAGCTGATCGGGCGGATTGCCTCGGCTGTGAACGTACCTGTTCAGGTGGGCGGCGGACTTCGTACGGTAGCGGATGTAGAACGTTTGCTGGGTCTGGGTGTTAGCCGGCTGATCATTGGAACAGCAGCGATTGAGGATCGTGCTTTTACAGAGGAAGTACTGGGACGTTATGGCGACAAAGTGGCAATTGGCATCGACGCTCGTAATGGTTACGTGGCAACCCGCGGATGGCTTGAAACATCGGAAGTGCAAGCAGAGGTGCTCGCGAAGGAACTGGCGGCATATGGAGCAGAAACATTTATCTTTACGGATATTTCCCGTGATGGCATGATGCAGGGTCCTAATGTGGAAGCGATTGTGTCTCTAGCTAAGGCAAGCGGACGGACGGTTATTGCTTCAGGCGGTGTGAGTGTAATGGATGATCTGCTTCGTCTGAGTCGCCACGCGGATGATGGTGTTGGTGGAGCAATTGTGGGTAAAGCACTGTATACGGGAAGCATCGATCTGTCTGAAGCAGTACGTGCGGTCAATAAGTAAGGGATATTCGGATAGAGAGGAAGAGGTAGCATGCTGGCAAAAAGAATCATCCCCTGTCTGGACGTGAAGGACGGCCGGGTCGTCAAAGGCGTCAACTTCGTTAATCTCCGCGATGCGGGTGATCCGGTAGAGCTGGCGGCACTATATGACCGCGAGGGCGCGGACGAATTGGTGTTTCTCGATATCTCCGCTTCGGTAGAAGGTCGCGAAACGATGGAAGAAGTCGTGCGGCAGACGGCGGGCGAGATCGCTATTCCCTTTACGGTAGGTGGTGGCATCTCCAAAGTGGAGGACATGAAGCGGATTCTCCGTGCAGGTGCCGACAAGATTGCAGTGAATACAGCCGCAGTACTTAATCCACAGTTGATTGCAGATGGTGCACGTCGCTTTGGCTCGCAGTGTATCGTGGTAGCGATCGATGCCAAGTATAACGAAGCTTGGGGCGAGTGGGAAGTCTATACCCATGGTGGACGGAAACCCTCCGGGATCAAGGCGCTGGAATGGGTTAAACAGGCTGAGAGCTTGGGCGCGGGGGAGATTCTGCTCACAAGTATGGACGCGGACGGAACAAAAGACGGCTTTGATCTGAAGCTGACGGCAGCGGTATCCGAATCTGTGCGTATTCCAGTCATCGCATCGGGCGGTGCGGGCAAGGAATCTCATTTCTATGATGTATTTACCACAGGCAAAGCGGCCGCAGGGCTGGCCGCAACGATTTTCCATTACAAAGAAATCGCCGTACCGGCGTTAAAACAACATTTGAGAGAACAAGGGGTGGAGATCCGTGACTAAAGTAAGTGATGAAATCAAGGAACAGTTATCCTTGGAACAGGTTGTGGAACACATTCGTTGGAGTGACGGTTTGGTTCCTGCCATTGTGCAGGATGTAGATACTCGTGAAGTTTTAATGATGGCTTATATGAATCGCGAATCCCTGAAGTTGTCGCTGGAATCCGGTGAGACCTGGTTCTGGTCACGCTCGCGTCAGGAGTTGTGGCATAAAGGGGCAACATCTGGCAACGTGCAGACGATTACTTCCCTAAAATATGATTGTGACGGCGATACCTTGTTGGTTGAGGTGAAACCGAACGGTCCGGCTTGCCATACAGGGGCGGTAACTTGTTTCCATAATGAAATCATTGGTTTGCCAGAGAAATCGGCAGACAAGGCTTCGGATGAAGCGGGTGCGGCATCTGCTTCTGCAAGTTCCGGTTCCGAAAGTCGCTTTGAGGTATTGGCTGAACTGGAATCCGTTATTGCAGAGCGTGAACGTGAGCGTCCTGAGGGTGCATATACAACGTATCTGTTTGATAAAGGTGTAGACAAAATACTGAAAAAAATCGGTGAAGAAGCGTCCGAGACGATCATCGCCGCCAAAAATAAAGATAATGACGAGCTTCGTCTGGAAGTCAGTGACCTGATGTATCACCTGCTGGTCCTGTTACAAGAGCGCAAGCTACCACTGGACGACATTATGTCAGAGCTGAGCCGCCGTCATGAACGGCCTCGCCGCGATTAGGAGGCGAGTTTCGTGCGTATAGACTATCATACACACCATGAGCGGTGTGGACATGCCGTGGGCAAACTGGAAGAGTACGTGCAGCGTGGTGTGGAGATCGGACTATCCCAGATTGGATTGTCCGATCACATGCCCTTGTTGCATGTCGATCCGGCTCAATATTATCCGGAAATGGCGATGCCTATGGATGAACTGCCGCGTTACGTAGAGGAGTGTTTCTCCCTGAAAGAACGTTACCGTGGGCAGATTGACGTACGTGTTGGTCTGGAAGGTGACTATATCGAAGGCTGGGAAACAGAGATCCGTGCGATCATTGAGCGTTATCCATGGGATTATGTGATTGGCTCTGTGCATTTTCTTGGGGAATGGGACATTACGGATTTCCGCCAGACCCATCACTGGGAGGGCAAAGACATCCTTGAAGTATATCGTCAGTACTACGATGCCGTAAGCAAGGCAGCCGCCACGGGCATGTACGATATTATGGGCCATACGGATGTCATTAAACGCTTCGGTTTTGTTCCTTCAACAGAGCAAACAGAAGAACGTATCTCACTGGAGAACGCAGCGTTGCAGGCTATTGCCAAAAGTGGCTGCGCCATGGAACTGAATGCTTCCGGGTTATCGAAGCCTTGTGCCGAGATGTTCCCTAGTCGCAGAATGTTGACGGAAGCCATTCGCTTGAGTATTCCATTAACCATGGGCTCTGATGCACATGACCCAATGAAGCTGGGCGATTATTTGCCTGAAGCTGAAGCACTTTTACATGAGTTGGGCTGTACGGAAGTCGCTGTTTTTGAAGGCCGTCATCGCTCGTTCATTCCTTTAAATGTATAAGCCATTAGAGTATAATGAGGGTAGGAAATAACCTTTTAGAGGTAGTTCAAAAAGTCCGCCTTTGATTACGAAGGATGCCTAATGGCATCTTCAGCATCGAAGCTGGAATTCAGCCGAAATGTCCGTTGCTCACGTAGTTTTGTCTACGCTCCGCTACTCCATTTCTAGCTTTATCCCATCTTCTCGGTACTGAAAACCGGTCTTTTTGAACACTCGCTTTTAGATAAGGGATTATATAGGGACTTCAACCCTCGGGAGGGCATTATGCAGCATTCGTTACGTATTTTTTCCGGTTCATCGAACCCTAAGCTGGCAGAACAGGTATGTGACAAGCTGGGTGTACAACTGGGCAAGATCAAGCTGTCCAGGTTCAAGAGCGGAGAAATATACGTTCATTATGAAGAAACGATCCGTAATTGTGATGTGTTTCTGGTACAGTCGTTGTCTCATCCGATCAATGAGCTGTTTGTCGAGTTGCTTGTGATGATTGATGCTGCAAAGAGGGCTTCAGCGCGCACTGTGAACATCATTGTTCCGTATTACGGCTATGCTCGTCAAGAGCGCAAATCCGCACCTCGGGAACCGATCTCGGCCAAGATGGTAGCAGATGTATTAACTACGGCTGGCGCCAATCGAGTGGTAACGATCGACCTGCACGCAGCGGCCATTCAGGGATTCTTCAACATTCCGGTTGACCATATGACATCACTGGATCTGATTAGTGATTATCTGTTAAGCAAAGGAATCGAGAACCCTGTTGTCGTCTCCCCGGATGCGGGACGAGCATCGATGGCAGAGAAGCTGGCGAACCGTCTGGATTCTCCATTTGCCATTATGATCAAGAAACGTCCAAGCCATAATGAATCGGTGATTACCCATGTCATTGGTGATGTAGAAGGACGGACACCTATTATTATTGAGGATTTGATTGACACTGGAACAACCATTCTGAATGTTGTGGAAGGGTTGAAGGAGCGTGGCTCCAAAAATGTATATGTATGTGCAACACACGGATTGTTCTCGGATGGGGCAGTAAGTAAATTGAATCACCCGTCAATTGAAGAGGTGGTCGTTACGGACTCGATCGCACTGCCAGATGACCACCCTGAATGCTTCAAAGTGTTACCTGTTGCGCCAATGCTGGCCCGCGCCGTACGCATTATTGTGGATGGTGGCTCCATGGCCACATTGTTTAAAGATTCTGGCATATAGAGCATCGAGGATATAACGTTGTGTTGCCAGATGAACTGTTCCGTGTCTGAGTTGTTGTCTGCTCAGCACGGTTTTTTTGTTTTTGCTCTTTGAATTCAATTCTTGCTTTGCTGCTCAGAGGCTTGTGCTATAATAACATAAAATCAGTTATGATAGCGTTATCATATAGTATTCAGCCCCTAAGGTGAGATGGATGCTGAACAGTAGAACCACGGCTGAGAACATTGGCATCGTGGAGTGAGGAGTGGGGTCTATTGTCGCGTACTTGGTATTATCGACTGTTGTTTTCGTATTTCCCTATTTTCTTTTTTACCATGACGATCCTTATTTTTATCGCATTTGTTTTCATAAATGACGTCTCTAGGGAAGAGACCAGAAAGGCAGATCGGATCTCCTCCAGTTACTTGGAGTCTACACTGGATCGTACGATCCGGGATATTGAGCTATCTGTGACCGAAACAGTACAGAACACACAAGCTTACAAGCTTTATTTTAATAACACCGTCCAGACCAGCTCGGACACGGTCTATTCAATTGCACAGAATTTGCGCGAACTGTCCAGTTCTTCTTCATGGATTCAATCCATCTATATCTACGACAAGAGAAACGACAGAGTTTTGACAGTAAGTGGCTCCAGAGAATCGGACAGCTTCTCGGATAAGGTGTGGATTGATCGGATTGTTAACGGGCCAATCGGGTCGGGCTGGCAACCAGTCCGGGAAATCGAGGTGGACTTTCAGCAACCTGTACGGGTACTGACAGTGAATAAGGGCATGCCTTTACCTTTTGGCTCCGAGGGTACACTGGTCATTAATATCAAGATGAGCAGTATTGAGCAAAGTGTGGATAGTATGGTTAATGGGCAACTTTCCTTTCTGACGATTACGGATCGTGAGGGCAAGATTGTGTATAATGCCCATTCCGATTATGAAGGCGCAGTGAATGGAAAGGAGCTAAACCATTTACCGCTAGACAGATTGGGCTGGACCCTGTCCAGTGGAATTAAGGCGGGCAACTTGTTTGGCTGGGTATCCGTAGTTTCCTACGTGTGGATTGTAATTGGAATGGTGACTGTTATCTGTGCCATCGTTTATATAGTCTATATTACTCGTCGTAACTATAAGCCTATTCAGATTATCATGAACCGGATTGAAGCTCATCAAATCCGTGCGTTGGAAAACTCAGGCACTCGGACCGATGAGATGAAGATGATTGATGGTGTTCTTGAGAATCTGATCAATCATATGATGGACTATGATAAGAAGAGCAGAGAGAACGCACTTTTACAACGCAGCAGGCTGTTTAATGCCTTACTGCTTGGGGAACATATGGATCAAGTTTCAGAGCAATTGAAGGATCTGTCTCCTTTTGATGAAGTGCATGACTCGTCCCGTTTTGCCGTTGTGGTTGGAGAAATCAACAAGTATGAAAAGGGGTTCCAGGAACGGTTTACGAGAGGTGAACAAAATACGCTGAAGTTTGCTTTGATGAACGTTCTGCAGGAACTATCACGTAATATGGGAGTACAGTGCTGGGCGGAATGGATCAGCGCAGATCGAGTAGCGATACTCTTTCTGTCCAAAGAAGATAGTGACAGTAACAGCTCGGATATGTCAGGGAAGATTCGCATTGTGGCAGAGGAATGTCAATCTTGGGTGGAACAGAATCTGCGTATTTCCCTTAGCTTTGGTATTGGGCCTATTGCTGAAGGCATAGGATCAATTCGGGATTCCTATGCAGCAGCCGAGACGGTAATGCAACGCAAGCTTTTGATGAATGGTGACGTGGGGCAAGCCGAGTGCGGAGAGCATCAGCATCCTTTGCTGGATACTTACACTTACCTGCAGATGATTGCCGACTTTGTTAAACGATTCCGCATGTCGAGTGTTCAGTGGCGTGATCAACTGGAAGAGATTTTCACAGCATTTGAGCGAAATAAACTGCCAGATGACGAGATTCGCTCTCTCATCCAGGCGATGTTACAGATGCTCAGTAGAGAAGTCGCAATGATGTCAGAGAAGCTGCAAGAAGAGCTGTCAGAAGAGAACATTAACAAGTGGCTCAAGTTGATGGAAGAGGCAGAGACACTTGAGGATATCAAAGGCCTTCTGTTTGATAATCTGACGGATCTGTTCAGAACCTATGTGTCGGTCACTGAAACCAAGAGTTACAAAGCAATGGTTAACGAAATGAAAGCCTATATTGAAGAACAGTTTGCTAATCCAGATCTTTCATTGAAACATCTGAGTGATCGATTTCAGATTACGGGCAAACATGCGAGTTATTTGTTTAAGACCGAATTCAACATGAAGTTTGTTGATTTTGTTACAGAGCTTCGCATGAAGGAGGCCGAACAGCTTCTGTTAAAAACGGATTATTCCTTGCAGGACATTGCTTTGAAAGTAGGATACGCGAACGGAATTACTTTAGGCCGTGTGTTTAAACGGGTGATGGGTATTACACCAGGGGATTATCGTCGTTTGAAACGTGAACACCTTGATCTCGAAGAATGACAAGAATATAGATGTTCATGGCTTAAGTAAATACAGGGTGAGTTTTAGGCAGTCGCTCTTCACTGAGAGAGCGGACAGTCTGGGATTCACCCTGTTTGTATTATTCAGTTATAAACTGAAAGGGAAGTAACTACTTGTGTGCGAGATTACAAGGATATTCCCACTTTTTTCTATTTACGAATATAAGCAGTATGTGAAAATGGTTTATCCGAATATGAGCAGAGTGTTCTGTGTCAGAGGGGGCAGACTAGCACTAAAGCCTTTAGTAGCAAGGGGTTGGAAAATAGTCAGTCTGCGATAATAATCAGAGTGTATAAACCATAATCCGTATGTAAACGCTTACGAAACTAGTTTATTGTAAGAAAGACGAGAGATGTGGAATACTCAGAGCAAGCTTCAAAAACATTCACGCAAAGCCAAAGGGGATGAACGGAATGACAAGAAAAGGGAGTCTAAAGAAGTTGATGGGTTTGGCGCTTACAGCAGTAATGGGCGTCTCACTACTTGCGGGGTGCTCATCTACTGATAACAAATCAGCAGAAGGTGGGGCATCTGGCGATGGAAAACGCGTCACATTAAAGGTGGAGCTTTTCGACCGTGGTAAAACACCTTCTCAGTACACGATCTCAAATAACTTTATCTCTCAAATGATTCAAAAGAACTTTGGTGATCCGAACAACATTGACGTACAGTTCGTACCTGTTCAACGTTCTGAGGAAGTAACCAAGCTGAATGTCCTGATGGCTAGTGCTTCGGATGTTCCGGATATTGTCTTCGTTTATGACTCCAGCGTGTTTTACCGCTATGCACAACAAGGCGGGTTGACAGATGTAGGTGATCTGATTAATCAGTATGGACCGAATCTGAAAAAGTTTTTGGGCGAAGATACATTAAAGTTTGGTCAAGTGGAGGGACAGCAGTTTGCTATACCGGGTAAACGTGCGATTACAGCGCGGTACAGCTCCTTCATTCGTCAAGATTGGTTAGATAAGCTGGGAATGCCAGCACCTCAAACAACAGATGAGTTGTATAACACAGTGAAAGCTTTTAAAGAAAAAGATCCTGGCAATGTGGGAAGTCAAAACATTCCTATGGGTTTTGCGCTTGCACCAGCTTCCTATGAACCACTCATCTATTCTTTCATTAAGCCAATCGCTGGTGATAAGACTTATGCTCAACGTTATGAACTGCCTCTGCATGAAGGCTTCAAAGAATCCATGCAGTTCTTGAACAAGCTATACAACGAAGGATTGATCAGTAAGGATTTCAGCTTGGATAAGGATAAAACCCAGTTAAACAAAGACGTTGCAAATGGAAATACTGGTTTCTTCTCTGAAGATGTGGACTCTATTTTCTGGCCAGATGGATCTTATGATCTGTTGAAAACAAACAAACCGGACAGCAACTTGGCTCCGCTCGATGCATACACCAATGCGAATGCTGATGGAAAACATATCAAGTCTCGTTATGGTTCGAATGGTATGTACATCATGATTCCGAAGAGCAGCGAACGTGCGGCAGAAGCAATTAAATATCTGGATTGGATGGCTTCCGATAAAAACCTCACTGCCATTTATGATGGTGTGGAAGGCGAGAACTATGATCTGGTAGACGGCATTCCGGTTGCTAAAGCAGACGCTACTCAAGAAGCAAAAGATCGTCTGTTCAATGCAGGAGATACCGCAATTATTTCGAACGGTAAAAACCTTGGTGATCAAGCACAAAATGAAAAAGCTTGGATCATGGGATTCCCTCCAGCGAATCAGGAAATTTTGAAAAAAGCACTTGAAGTTGCAAACACAGATACTGTTGGACCAATTGTCTTCAGCAAGCCAATTCAGACAGAGATGAAGTATAGCACAGCACTGACAGATAAATTGGACGTTATTATCGTAAAAACAGCGATGGCAAAACCTGAAGAATTCGATGCTGTATTTGAAAAAGAAATGGCTGACTACATGTCCTTGGGTGGAACAGAGCTGAAAAAAGAATTGGAAGCTGCTGAACAATAAGTTTGAACAAAATGTGTGTAAATTGAAGTGTTTCGATGAAGCCTGTGCCGTCTCTTGGATGGCGGCATAGCGTTTCTTCGTTTGTGAGGAGGAGAGAGAGACATGACCACATACTTGAAGAGATACTGGCAACTGTATGCGCTAATTTCACTACCCCTTATTTATTTTATCATTTTCCGATACGGACCAATGTACGGTGTGCAGATCGCTTTTAAAGACTTTAACCTGTTTCAAGGTATTAACGGTAGTGAATGGATCGGTTTTGATGCTTTTCGCGAGGTATTTGCAATGCCGGACTTCTACACTACGCTACGTAACACATTTATGCTGAATTTTCTTGATCTGATCGTTTCATTCCCTGCTCCAATCATTCTGGCCATTATGCTCTACGAGGTAAGGTTTAAATGGTTTAAGAAAATTTCACAGACCATTTTGTACATTCCTCACTTTATCTCCTGGGTTATCATCGGGGGAATTGTATACCAATTGTTTGGTAATCAATCCGGTATGGTAAATGGTATTCTGGAAAGTATGGGCCTAAATTCAATTCCGTTTTTGACAGAGAAAAACCCTTGGCTTGTTACTTACCTGTTCACAGGTGTGTGGCAAAGTGCTGGGTGGGGAACCATTCTATATCTGGCTGCATTAACCGGCGTTAACAAGGAATTGTTCGAAGCAGCTGAGATTGATGGTGCAACGCGGCTGAAGAGAATCTGGCATATTACACTGCCAAGTATTAAACCAACCATTGTAACCTTGCTTATCCTTAATCTCGGAAATATGGTCAGCATCGGTTTTGACCGGCCTTATGTTATTGGTAATACGGCTGTTCGTGAATATTCCGATGTACTCAGTACCTTTGTATACAGAATGGGTATACAGTCTGGACAGTATACACTTGCAACGGTTGTCGGCTTATTCCAGGCTGTTGTCGGATTGATCTTTGTACTCGGCTCAAACTATATCTCGAAGAAAACAACCGGTGAAGGAATACTATAATTTTAGGGAAATAATAAAATTTGTTACATTTGGTTTGTTGAACGTATAGACCATCAGTAAAGGAGTTGTGCGCAGATGAGTGACCGCACCTCGAACCGGATTTTTGATATTGTCAATGTCTCCTTTATCACCTTATTTGTTATATTCTGTCTTGCTCCGTTTCTGCACACGATTGCGATATCGCTAAGTTCGAACCGGGCCATTACATCAGGTGAAGTAACCATCTTCCCAAAGGAATTTAACTGGGATGCATATGGGCAAGTATTTTCGGATCATTCCATGATCTATTCACTAGGCTTCACCACGGTTCTTACGATAGCTACGACAGCGCTGTGCATGTTGTTTACCATTGCTGCAGCGTACCCGCTCACGAAGAAAAAATTAAAAGGTCGCAAAATGTTTATGTACGTCATCATCATCACCATGTTCTTCAGCGGAGGGATTATTCCCGAATATTTGCTGATTCGTGACCTGCATTTGCTGAATTCCGTTTGGGCTTTGATTCTACCAGGATTAGTGAGTCCGTTTAACTTGATTATCCTGATCTCCTTCTTCCGTGGGATACCGGAGAGCTTAGAAGAATCGGCTGAGATCGACGGAAGCTCACATGTACACACGCTCTTTAAAATTATTCTGCCATTATCCATGCCAGTAATCGCTACACTCAGTCTGTTCTATGCGGTTGGACGCTGGAATGGTTTTCAGGATTCCCTGATGTACATCACGGATCCGAAGCTATATCCACTTCAACTAAAGCTCTATCAAATGGTACAGAACAATATGGTTAGTGAGCTTACATTAATGGAAGGTGCCAACCGGACCAGATTAACTCCAGAGAGTCTTAAGGCTGCAACGGTCGTGTTCGCAACAGTACCTATCCTACTGGTATATCCATGGTTGCAAAAGTATTTCGTCAGCGGTGCGATGCTGGGAGCGGTTAAAGGATAATTTTGGGTGATCCCCGTACACACAAGAACTGATATCAGGGGAAGGAGAAGGAAATGAATATGCAGGGAGAAGACAAGGGCGAATACTCATTCTCGACATGTTGGAACATCAGGAAACATCCCATAGGGGAAGATATGATTCGGGAGATTGCGGATCTCGGCTTTCGTCGGGTGGAGCTCAATTATAATGTGACGAAGGAGATGCTCACGACGATTGAGCCCATGATTGAGCGTGGAGAGATCGGAATTTCTAGTGTCCACAACACCTTTCCACATGATCCTGATCCAGACTACGGTACGGATTCCATCTTGCTTGGCTTCGAAGATGAAGTGAAACGCAAGCGGGCAATCGAACTGCTGGTAGAGTCGGCTGAATATGCCCAACGTTATGGGGGAGAAGCTGTTGTTGTACACCCGGGAGAAGTACCTTTTCCTGAGGATATCAGCAAAGACCTTGGAAAGATCTATAACGAGGAAGGCCCGGATTCACCGAAGTATCGGAGCAAATGGGCTGAATTGATGGAGCGGCGGGAAGCCCTCAGTTCAGGGTATGTGGAGAAAATTATCGCCAGTCTGGATGAGGTATGCAATCGGGCGGCAGCTAAAGGTCTGGATGTTCGTTTTGGTATCGAGACGAGATCCCGACCACAACAGATTCCTACCCTTGCCGAAGCCAAGACTATCATCACAGCTCTCAAAGGGGCTCCGGTTGGTATCTGGTACGATACAGGTCATGCCATCATGATGGACCGAATGGGCCTTTATGACAGTGTGGGAGAAATGCAAGGCCTGATGGATGATATCGTAGGGGTCCATATCCATGAGACACTTGGTCTCTCGGATCACTGGTGCCCGTATGTACACAGTAAGGATATGAACTTCTATGATGCCTATCTGCCGATGATTCGCCGGGCACAGGTGAAGGTGTATGAGTTGAAGTCTGCCTGTAAGGCAGAAGAGATTCATGAGAGTCATGACTTGCTAATGAAGAAGCTTGGAGTGACAGAGTAGGCGCGGTGATGTGGGAAACAGTTTGCATGTTCACAGCATGTGTTTAACGACTGTTTTCTCAGTGACGGAGACCCATAAATATGTAGTAAAACAAGCACAGATTTTCTAGCGACTTATGTAGAAATATGATATATACTGACGAGAAAAATGAACTCACCTACGGGCGGTATGAGTAGGCTTCCGGTCTGAATTGAAGGCACTGAAGCAACATACTCCGCACATCGGGAGAATGCATTGGTATGGAGGGGACTGCACATGTACAAACAACTGGTGGACAGTAATGACAGAGCGGTAGAAAGAGGCATATCCCGGCAGATGCTTGACCCGGAAAGCCGTTACTATGGAGGGACAATTGATCCCTTCACAGGTGTTGCCTGGGTCAACCATACGACTGGAACGCCCACGGATATGTGTTACTGGGGAGCTGCGCTCTCCAATCCGGACTCTATCTATTACCGGGATGAATCGTTGTTAAATCGACTGCTGTTAGCTACGGAATTTGTACTCCGCTTCCAGCATGAAGACGGTTCAATATCGCCTGGCTGGACCAATTACCATTCCCCTCCAGATACTGCATTTGTCGTTGTAGGGTATTCACAGTTGTATCAGCTTCTTCAGCAGCAAGAATGGGAGCCGCTTCAACCTGTATTGAACAATATGAGGCTGTTTCTGGAACGGACAATCCCAACCATGCTTACGGGAGGTTGTCATACGCCCAATCATCGCTGGGTGCTATGCGCGGCGCTTGGTTTCCTGCATGAAATATTTGATCTGGAGGAAGCTGTGCAGCGCGCAGAGCAGTGGATGGATGAAGGCATGGATATTACACCTGATGGGGAGTGGACAGAACGGAGCAATGGGATATACAGCGCAGTTAGCGACATCATGTTAATTCATGCTGCGCGCCTGCTCAATCGTCCTGAACTGCTGGAACCAGTGAGGCTTAATCTCCGCATGATGGTGTATCTTGTCCATCCAACGGGTGAAATTGTTACGGATTATTCAGGGCGACAGGATCTGGGCAGTGTTCATGATCTGTCTCCTTACTATCTGCCTTATGCCATTTTGGCTCGGCTGGACGGTGATCCACTCTTAGCCGGTATGGCAACCTGGGCTGGAGATACATTGACAGATCCGGGAGTATGTTCGGTGAATACGCTCATTCGATTAATGCTTGAGCCGGAGCTTCAACAGACCAATGACACACGTGATGCATTACCGGAACAGTATGAGGTCATGCTGAATGAACATTTTGTACGGGGAGAATATCTGGAGCAGATGGACGCAGTAGGGCATCACGGTCGTATTTCGCACAGTCGGATGCATACGGATTTTGGTGCTCCGGTAGCCCGAATTCGGGATGGTGCTACAAGTGTGACTGTGATGACAGAAGTTCCTTCTTTCTTCGCGCTTCGTCATGGCAAGGTGCGCCTGCTGGCTGTGCAACTGGCCTCTTACTTTAATCCAGGGTATGTACCTATGCAGCAAATGACGAGGCTGTCCGAAGGCTATCGACTAACTGGTGAGCAGAAAAAAGGTTATTACGGCCCAATCCCTGCGAACCTGCTTCCAGAATCGGCTGCATCAGATATAAGTCCATGGTATTTGTTACCTCATCAGAGTCGTCAGCTTACTCATGAGCAGACCTTCCGTGTAGGAGCAGAATTACAGCCAACGAAAAACGGATGGAACATGCATCTATCTGGACAGGAACCGGAGGACATTATGATGCAGTTGTCCTTTGTATTCGGAAGCGAAGGTGAACTGACCTGTGAGGACGCGATTGAAACGAGTGAGGGTCACTATTTGTGGAAAAGCGGTACATTACGCTATACCTGCGGAGAAGACTGGCTGGAGATCACCGGAGGCGAGCTGGGGCATCTGGCGGCAACGGTACGTGAGGCAAAACTGCCGGACAAGTGTAAGGTTGTGCTGGTCAATTTCATGACGCCGTTTGATAAAACCATTCAAATTTCACTTTCTCCTTCGATAGCGTCGAAGATCTAGATTTATTAAATATTTAAGCCATAATAGTTAGAAGACCGAGCCCAAATGCTCGGTCTTCTTTTTTTACGAACGACGAATGACTGCAATTAACGTTCTAAAATGATATTCCCACTGTTCAGCTCAGTCCAGTAATGTATGAACTATGATCATTTCAGTTGCTCTAACGCAGTTTCGATTGGTTTAGTGAACAGAGGATCATCTTTGGTTTTGCTCCAGTAAACGATAAAAACATTTCCTTTCTCATATAGAAAAGGGAATGTTGTAAATTGGGCGCTTTCCATGTGTTTATTGAATTCTTTTGTCCCGTTGATGCGACCCTTTTCTGAATTGAAAATATAAAAATGTATAAATTCAGGGCTATATGGTTCTTCTTCCACGGGCACTTCAACGGAGTAGACCTCAGGTACAACATCGTTTAATTTCAAAGGATACCCGGTGATACCAAAGGACACTAAATCCAGTTCTTGAGACTCGAGCGCGCTCAGTACATCCTCTAATGTGAACTTATTTTCTATGTTTTCTATATCTTTTGAACATCCATTCAAAGCAAACAAGCAGATTAAGATGAATATAAGTGGTTTTATCTTTGAGATCCTCAATATAACATCCCCTTAAAATATTTATTTTTTATTACATATGCGAAAAAGAGGCTGACCGTCAGAGCTAATATACGTTGTTTGATTTTTAATGGAGATAAACTACTAAAAAGGACAATAAGGATAATAATACCATAGGCCACTCATCTCATTATAACCGGTCAGAATCCAGTTAGACGCCGCGTAACCGACAAGAATGTACTAATGCAATACTACAAAGAGAGTCTAGGGCAAGTGAGTGTAGGAGTCTCTAGGTAAACATGGTTTTCCTTTGAATAAACAACGCTCCAAGGTGACAGGTTTCCGCAAAATGGAATATCATCTTCTTTTGCATTTTTTTCATAAACGACATGAAACTACATATTGAGAAGTGGGCCTTAAGATGTGGTATACTGAAGAGTATGAATGAAATGCAAAGAGGAGGTGCCTTGGAAGATGAAGGGCAAGCTAGTGCGGGCTGAGGGACACCTTGCCAATATTATACCGATTCACTTGGATGCTTCTTTCTTCTTTGAAAGAGCTGTCCGCTCGCTGGACCGTAATCATGTCGACAAGGCATTAAAATATTTTCGCAAAGCTGTTGAATACGAACCGGAAAATCCGGTAAATCATTGTAATATGGCGGGTATATTATCGGAGAAGGGGGATTACGAAGCCTCCAATGCCATTCTGGCTAACGTGCTGGAAGTGGTAGATCCGTCGATGACGGAATGTTATTTTTATATGGCGAACAATTATGCAAATATGGATCGGTTTGAGGAAGCCGAGCAAGCACTTGTTACCTATCTGGAGGAGGACACTCAAGGTCAGTTCATGACGGAAGCCGAAGAGATGATGGAGCTTCTGTATTATGAGCTGGATCGTCCGACTAAACTGAATCGAATCAAATCACGCAAAGGTGTAGTGGAGCACGATCAGGCACGGGAACTGCTGGAAGAAGGAAAATTTGCACAGGCTGCTGAATTGCTCGAAGGCATGTCTTCTGATTATCCTGATTACTTGGCTGCCCGTAACAATCTGGCACTCGCCTACTATTATATGGGTCTGTTTCCCAAAGCAAAAGAGACTATTGCCGAAGTGCTTGAACTGGAACCAGGTAATCTGCATGCACTCTGTAATCTGGCCATTTTCCATCAAAATGAGAACCGGGCTGATCAAGTGCTGCTTCTGATCAAAAAATTGCGGGTCATCGTGCCATTCCAGCACGAACAAGTCTACAAACTGGCGACAACGATGGGAATTCTGGGCCAACACGATACGGCTTATGTTCACTTCCGGCGTTTGCTCAAGGACGAAGAGACAGCTGCTGATCCGGCACTTGCTCACTATGCAGCAGTGGCGGCTTATAATACAGAACGTTATGATGCTGCTGAGCGTTTATGGCATCATGTGTCCAAGCTTGATCCGGGTTCCGAAGTATCCCGGTATTATCTGTCAGGTCTTGAGGCTGTAAAACAAGGCGAGCAAGAGCCAGAGAAGCTGAGTTATCACTATCATCTGCCATTTGATGAGCAGTTCAGACAGTGGGAGAACTATGGTAGTGGCATACCTGAAGAAATGAAGAATGATCCACTGATTCGCTCATCCTTCTTCTGGGCATTGCGTCATGGTGATCGGGCAACCAAGCTACAGGTTATTCATGCGCTTGGGATGATCGGTGACTATGAGGTGCAGCAGGCTCTGCAATCCTTTATTGAAGAGACTGGAGAAGAAAAGGATCTGCTTGAGGCAGCACAAACTGTACTGAACGAATTGAAATCGGCTGAACATGAGGATCGGAATTCTCAGGTGGTTCGACCCTTTTCTCCTGTAGCCTTGAAGTCTATTGGGAAGGTTCCATCCACATCAGAGCAATTGGACACTGGTTCAACCTCCCATTGGCAGGCTGTTGTTGATCGTGCGTTACAGATGTCTGAAGCAAAGGCTGAGTTGCAGCAAGAGATGGAACGGCTCTGGACAGATTATGTATCCCGGGTACATCCGGAGGTTCCGGGTACGAAGCAGATTGAGGGTTGGGCTGCAGGACTTGAATATTTGGCAGCGAAGAATCACAGTCGGCCCGTTACCTATCAAAGCATTGCTGAGCGGTATGGGATATCGGCATCAACGGTTAGCAAGTATGCTAAACAGATTCACTCGGTTTGTAACAGCAAGCCACCACTTGTATAGAAAGTTCGCTTCAACTCGTTTTCAGAAAGACATCATCAGGTGAAGGATACAACAACCGGGAAAACGGGTAAACTTAACGAATGGGCTTCGTAAACGCCTGTAGGATATCATCTTGGCAAGTTCATCGCTAGTACAACACATTCTCACCTTAATTAAGGAGGCTGTATCTATATGTCTAAATACAGAACGATTGTGATCGGAACGGGACCTGCGGGTCTGACAGCAGCGATATATCTGGCTCGTGCTAATCTGAAACCACTGGTTATCGAAGGTCTTCAGCCGGGTGGTCAATTGACGACGACAACGGAAGTTGAGAATTTCCCCGGTTTCCCGCAAGGTATCATGGGTCCGGAACTGATGGACAACATGCGTAAGCAAGCTGAACGTTTTGGAGCGGAATTCAAAAACGGTTGGGTGGAAGAGGTTGATTTCAGCAAACCGCCCTTCAAGGTCAAAGTTGGAGGAATCGGTGAACTGGAAGCTGAATCGATCATTATCTCCACAGGTGCTTCCGCTCGTTATCTCGGTATTCCGGGCGAGCAGGAAAATGTGGGACGTGGTGTAAGTACATGCGCGACATGTGACGGCTTCTTCTTCCGAGGCAAAAAAATCGTGGTCGTGGGCGGTGGAGACTCCGCGATGGAGGAAGCGAGTTTCCTGACTCGTTTTGCAACAGACGTGACATTGGTTCACCGCCGGGATGAATTACGTGCATCCAAGATTATGCAGGATCGGGCTCGCAGCAATGAAAAGGTGAAGTGGGCGCTGAACCGTACTCCACTCGAGGTCGTACCAGAAGCTTTGGGTGTCAAAGGGCTGAAAGTGCGCAACAACGAGACGGGGCAGGAAGAGTTGCTTGAAGCAGATGGCGTATTCGTTGCCATTGGTCACACACCGAATACCGGATTCCTGGGTAATGCGATTGCACTGGACGAACATGGCTATGTTGTCGTTAAACCCGGAACAACGGAGACCAATATTCCAGGTGTATTTGCCTGTGGCGATGTTCAAGATACGAAGTATCGTCAAGCTATTACGGCTGCAGGATCAGGATGTATGGCCGCGATGGATTGTGAGAAGTTCCTTGAAGGAAGCATTGTCCATGATTGGAGCGAAACGTTGGATAAATAAGCATTACATGCGTGAGGTTAGGCATATGCTGGGAATAAGAGACAACGGGAAGTCTCATGAAATGAGAGAAGCCGGAAGGCTTCTCTTTTTTTGAAACTACAGTGGGCATGAGATCGTATACATATAGGGCATATTAGCTGTGAGGTGAAGATTTTGGGGGAAATGATAAAAGATTGGTTACAGAATGCGACAGTGAGACGATTTTTGATCCTGCTCTTGTTCTGTTTAATTTTGTTCAGTATGGGGAGTATGCTGCACATGATTCTGCTGTTGTTCCTGGTGACGTATGTCATGAACAGGTTACAGCATTTCATTACAGGTGGTTTAAATCGGTTGTTTCCAATCAATTATAAAGTTGTAGTCATCCTACTCTATATGATTGTGATCGCAGTCATTGTGCTTGGCATTTCCAGATATTCACCACGGATCGTGGATCAGGTCGTTCAGTTGACAAACGAGATTATGAAATTTCTGGATAGTGCAGACGGTGATAATTTTGCGTCCAAAATTGCGGGTTATCTTCAATCCTTCGATATTAAAAATTACACCAATGATGCATTGAAATATATTTTCGCTTTGAGCAAATGGCTGGAGTTTATTCTGCTCGTCATCATTCTGAGTCTGTTCTTCTTGTTGCAGAAGCAGGAGATATCCAAGTTCACGTCCAAGTTCAAAACAAGTAAAATTGGATGGTTCTACAATGAAGTTGCTTATCTGGGAGACAAGTTCGTATCTTCTTTTGGTAAAGTCATTGAGGCACAGCTTCTTATTGCGGTGTTTAATACGGTACTGACGATACTGGGCTTATGGATTCTGGGTTTCCCGTATCTGTTCGCTCTGACCATTCTGGTGTTCATGCTCAGTCTGGTTCCCGTTGCGGGGGTTATCATCTCACTTGTACCGCTCTGTCTGATTGGGTATCAGATGGGTGGACTGAAATTAAGCATTATTGTGATCATCATGATTATTGTTATTCATGCTTTGGAGACGTACTTCCTGAATCCAAAACTGATGGCACACAAGACCAAATTGCCAATGTTCTACACCTTTATCGTACTAATTCTGTCGCAACACTTCCTGGGGATCTGGGGACTGATCATTGGTATTCCGATCTTTGTCTTCCTGCTCGATATTCTGGATGTGAACAAGATGGAGAAGACGGAAGAGCCGGTACGTGTGGAAACGATGTTATAACGTAGAAAAATCAACTGAGTCAGCCCAATTTCTACAATTTCAGATTTTCATAAAAGTAAGGGAGCCTTCCTGTGGATGGAAGGCTCTTTTTTTGTTGGCAATACCGCCATTAGATAACTTTCTGCATGAGAATGGCAGGTGGTGGGGTGCATAAGACGAGTCACCACTCTGAGGGGGCGAAGATCATCTTTTATGAATGGAACGAGTGAAGATGCAATATCATGAGTTGAGGCTTTCTCTGTTATGGGGAGGAAGGAATAAAGCGTGCGTTTATAAATGAAGGTATTGAGGATGTATACGTATTCAAAAACGGTGCGTGATGTGGTTCACAACCCCGGCGGAGCAGGAGGTACTAGAGGTCTTCTCGTCTTGACCCAGGCGTATCCTTCAATTATAGTTGGTACGTAGGACTTAAACTATTTTAGATAGATAAAGGTGGCTTGCAGCATGTCTGAGAAAATCTACGTTGGGGTCGATCTCGGCGGAACAGCAATCAAGGTCGGTATATGCGATGAACAAGGTCAGCTAATGCATACGTATGAAGGACCGACTGAAGTGGATAAGGGCGTAGACACGGTCATCGCCAACATCGAGAAGTATGTCCGACATATCGTAGCCGAATCACCTTACAGTTGGGAACAGCTTGAGGGTGTAGGTGCTGGAGTGGCCGGTTTCACGAATGTACGCGAGGGAATTATCGTTCATGCCCCTAACATCGGATTTCGGAATGTGGCCATTCGTTCGATTCTGGAAGAACGTCTGGGCAAGCCAATCAAAATAGATAACGATGCAAACGTGGCTGCACTGGGTGAAGTCTGGGCAGGTGCCGGCAAGGGCGTAGACAACTGCGTATGTTATACACTCGGTACGGGTGTTGGCGGAGGCTTGATCCTGAATGGTAACATTTATCAAGGTTTCTCCGGTATGGCGGGAGAACTGGGTCATATCAGTGTTGTACCTGATCTGGAAGCCATCAAATGCGGTTGTGGTAAAATGGGATGTGTAGAAACAGTATCGTCTGCAACGGGTATTATCCGTATGGCAAAGGATGCCGTAGAGCGCGGGGATCATACGTCACTGGCACTCGTCGACAAGATTGCAGCCAAAGAAGTATTTGATGCTGCCAAGGCAGGCGATGAAGTGGCACAGCGCATTGTGAATCGTGCGGCCTTTTACCTGGGCAAGTCCATGGCTACTGTAGCAGCTGTCATTAACCCGGAGATGTTCATCATCGGTGGTGGCGTATCCAAAGCGGGCAATTTCTTGTTTGATGAAATCCGTACTGTGTTTGCTAAGCTGACGCCAGAACCGTTGCAAGATGGGGTTCAGATTCTGGAAGCTACACTTGGTAATAATGCAGGTATTGTGGGTGCAGCAGGTCTTCTCTTGCGTTCCTAGTATCCTCGTAACAATATATGAAGACAGCAATATGATAAGGAGGGGACATTTATGCTTGAAGGTGAAGGATCACCAGGCACAGGCGCCACGCTCATTATCATTACGGGCATGTCCGGAGCAGGTAAAACCATTGCAGTACAAAGCCTGGAGGATCTGGGTTTCTTCTGTGTGGATAATCTGCCGCCGGTATTGATTCCGAAATTTGCGGAACTAATTGAACAGTCAAACGGCAAGATTGGTAAGGTTGCATTGGTTATCGATCTGCGCGGGCGTGAATTCTTTACGGCTCTGTCCGAGTCTTTGAACTATATTAAAGATCATTTTACCATTCATTGCGAGATTTTATTCCTGGATGCTACAGATTCTGTACTTGTTCAGCGTTACAAAGAAAGCAGGCGCAGACATCCTCTCGCTCCTGAGGGCATGCCGCTGGATGGCATCCGACTGGAACGCAAGATGTTGGAGGAACTCAAAAACTCTGCGACTCAGGTACTGAATACAAGTACAATGAAGCCTGCTCAACTGAAAGAACGCATCATATCCCGTTTTTCTCATCTGGAAAGCCAAATGCTGTCGGTGAATATTACGTCGTTTGGATTCAAGTATGGGATTCCGATTGATGCTGATCTGGTGTTTGATGTACGTTTTTTACCGAATCCGCATTATATTGATCATTTGCGACCGAATACGGGACAGAATAGTGATGTGTATGAATATGTTATGAAATGGCCAGAGACACAGGCGTTTCTGACCAAGCTGCTGGATATGCTGCATTTCCTGATTCCGCAATACCGGAAGGAAGGCAAAAGCCAGGTTATTATTGGAATCGGCTGTACCGGAGGCAAGCATCGTTCGGTAGCAATATCGGAATATTTGGGCAAGATGTTGGGAAGCAGCGAGACAGAAGCTGTTACCGTGAGCCATCGCGACGCTGACCGGGACCGTCATTGAAGAGGGTGAAGGGATGAAAGAGGCCGGACCACGAAGAGAACGTCCGAGAATAGTTGTAATGGGCGGCGGAACCGGATTATCCGTGATGCTGCGCGGTTTGAAAGAGAAGCCGCTGGATATCACGGCCATCGTCACAGTTGCAGATGACGGTGGAAGTTCAGGCATCCTGCGCAATGAGCTACAGATGCCGCCTCCGGGCGACATTCGCAACGTGCTTACGGCACTGGCTGATGTAGAACCATTGCTTTCAGATATGTTGAAGTACCGTTTCAATACAGGCGCGGGGCTTGCAGGCCACAGCTTGGGAAATTTGATTTTGGCTGCAATGACGGATATTTCGGGCGACTTTGTGACCGCAGTGCGGGAGCTTAGCCGCGTGTTTGCCGTTCGAGGTGAGGTATTGCCAGCCGCAGGCCAGGCCGTCGTGTTGCATGCCGAGATGGAAGATGGGACAATTATTACAGGTGAGTCCAAAATCCCTGAGGCGGGTGGACGCATCAAACGTGTTTTCCTTGAACCGGATCACGTGGAGCCGTTGCCAGAGGCAGTAGAGGCCATTCGTCAAGCTGATGCTATTCTGATCGGGCCAGGCAGCCTCTATACAAGCATCCTTCCCAATTTACTCGTACCTAAGCTTGCAGAAGCTGTGGTAGAGGCTGATGCGGTGAAGATGTTTATCTGTAATGTGATGACACAGCCGGGAGAAACAGATAACTATACGGTAAGTGACCACCTTAAGGCGGTACACGAGCATATAGGTCATCAGCTCTTCGACTATGTTATCGTAAATAATGGTGATATTCCGCTGCAAGTGCAAAATAAGTATGCGGAAAAAGGAGCAAAACCGGTTGTACTGGATATGAATGTACTCGAAAGTGCCGGCTATCAGGTGGTTGCAGATACCCTTGTTCTGTTCAAAACCTATCTGCGTCATGATGCTGACAAGTTAAGTCATCACATCTACCAACTGGTACAAAATTGGATGTTACGGAAGAGGTGAAGTCCCATGTCGTTTGCAGCACAGACCAAAAAAGAATTAACCATGATCGAGAGCGAACCGTGCTGCGAAAAGGCGGAACTTTCAGCCCTCATCCGTATGCTTGGTGCAGTGCAGTTATCGAATAAAAAAGTGATCTTGGATATTTCGACGGAGAATGCCGCGATTGCAAGACGGGCATACTCTCTTCTTAAAAAGCATTTTCAAGTGCATACGGAATTACTGGTCCGCAAAAAAATGCGGCTGAAAAAGAACAATGTATATATTGTTCGTATTCCAACCATGGTACAGGAGATTCTCAATAGTCTTCATATTGTATCGGAGGGCTTTCTCTTTACCCCAGGGATCAGTACGGAATTGTTTCAGCAAAACTGTTGTAAACGGGCCTATCTTCGCGGTGCATTTCTGGCCGGTGGATCGGTTAATAATCCGGAAGGTTCCTCGTACCATCTGGAGATTGCGTCCATGTATGAAGAGCACTGTCAGGCACTGGTTGACCTGGCCAATGAATTTCATCTGAATGCCCGGTGTATAGAACGGAAAAAAGGATTCATCCTATACATTAAGGAAGGCGAGAAAATCATTGAGCTGCTCAGCATCATTGGTGCTCATCAGGCCTTGTTCAAGTTTGAAGATGTACGAATTATGCGCGACATGCGTAACTCCGTTAACCGGATTGTCAATTGTGAGACCGCCAACCTGAACAAAACCATTGGAGCGGCGGTAAGACAAATCGATAATATCCGGTTGTTACAAAAGGAAGTTGGTCTGGAATCTTTGCCTGAGAAGCTTCGCGAAGTGGCGGAGGTTCGACTCGCTCATCCGGATATCAATTTGAAGGAAGTTGGCGAGCTTCTTAAAGGTACAGTTAGCAAGTCGGGAGTGAACCATCGGCTTCGTAAAATTGATGAGCTGGCTGAGAAAGTACGCACAGAACGTTATGGTTAAGACGGAGTAGGGTAAAGTAACAAGGTCGGCTGTTTCTGCTGAACAGAAAGGTCGGGAAAGTCAACCGTTAAGGATCTAGGGGACTTACTTAGGTCATTGGATGTGCTGTGCAAAAGATGAAATTAGGGCAAGATAATGTCCGTCAAAGCACCCTGAGTTTTTTCTTCTAGTGTCCTGCACGGGTTAATGGTATAATGTTGTTTAAATATAATTGTGTATTTAATGTCCAGATTTCATAATAGGGGGTAAGTTTCCATGACAAAGCACCCGGTAGTTGTCCGTTTGAAAACGGGTCTCCATGCCAGACCTGCTGCACTGTTCGTTCAAGAAGCGAATAAGTACTCGTCTGAAGTGTTCGTCGAGAAGGACGACAAAAAAGTTAATGCAAAAAGTATCATGGGGATCATGAGCCTTGCAATTAGCACAGGTACGGAAATCCAGATTAGTGCAGAAGGCGCGGATGCCGAACAGGCTGTAAACGCTTTAGTTAGTCTGGTAAGCAAGGAAGAGCTCGAAAACCAATAAGATATGATCAATCCAATGAAGAAGTCCCGAAAGGGGCTTTTTTGCGTTATTGACGTATTTGCTATCGTCAAGTGCAACATTATGGAATTTGTCCCGTCTGTTAAGGTATCAAATCGTTTAAAGTTTGAGATGTTAACACATAAGGAGGCTATCGTGATGGGTAAACAATGGATGAAACCGTTTGGTGCGGTGCTGGTGGCAAGTACGTTGCTTGTTGGAGGAACAGCATGGGTTGCACCAGGTAACTATGCTTACGCTGCAGAGGTTCAGGGAGTACAACAGAATGTGATTAATGTTGTGGGTAAAGGTGAGATTCAGGTGAAGCCTGATATCGCGTATCTGTCCATTGGTGTGAACAGTAATGCAGAGACAGCTGCATCTGCTCAAAAAGCGAATGCTGCCAAAGTTCAAAAAGTATCCAATTTGCTGAAGAATACGTGGAAGATCAGTGCAGACGACATTCAAACGAGTCAGTTCTCTGTACAACCCAACTATACGTATAGTGAAAAAGACGGACAACAAATTAAAGGATATACGGCGCATCATACGCTGACAGTCACATATCGTCAGATGGACAAGATTGGCGAGTTGCTCGATGCTGCTTCGGGTGCGGGTGCCAACAATATTGAAAACGTACGCTTTACTGTAGAAAATCCGGAAAGTTATGAATCCCAAGTGATTGAAAAAGCTGTTGCCAATGCAGATGTGAAAGCGGGCGCCATTGCAAAAGCAGTTAAACGTCAACTGGGTGCTGTTCTTTCCGTGAGCCAAGGTGATGCCAATGTGCCTGTATTCTATGCAAGCGAGGCGTTGATGTCCAAAGCACAAGATACAGCAGGTGGTACTGAGATTGAAACAGGCCAGGTTAAAGTAAGTACAATCCTGAATATCACGTATGAAATGAAATAAACAAGATCGAACTAAGGATTGTAAACTCAAGAACCTTTTTAAGTGTCATTTGAAGGGTACAACGAAATAATGACAAAGACTTTGTCCTGTGGACAGAGTCTTTTTTTGTTGGAAAAGCAAACTTTGATGAAGTTATATAGAAGGGTACCTTTTTGAAGCAACATGAAATGCTGTATATTGGTATCTTTTTTGTATAGTTGTTCGTGACAAAAAGGTCATATCCCCATATATTTTCCTACTGATATTCATCAACATTGTAACTCGAGCTGTAAACCTTTCCGAAATCGGGTTAATTATAATAGAGAGGTGAGCGTATGAGATATGCGATCAGGTCAGGATTACATACGCAATGATCCCTAATTGTGAATTCAGAGAGGAGTTTTATATATGACATCATGGAAAAAATGGACAAGTGCGTTGCTTGCAGCAGGAATTATTGTAGGTAGCGGTTCGGTGTGGCAGGACAGTTCGGTTCAGGCGGCATCGGTATCCTCGAAAGTGACAACCACAGCTGAGGTGACCCTGAAGTCGGGTGGAAAAACACTGACTCAAAAAGGACTTCTTCAAGGTGGTTCAACTTGGGTATCTCTTACGGCAGTTAAAGATGTGGCAGGTGGAACGCTGAAATATGATGCGAAAACCAAGTCATATACGGTAACAGCAGCCAACAATGCGATGACCGTTAGCCTGATGGATGGACAGCCAAACGTCTATATTAACGGTTATTACCCTCAGGTGGAAGCGAAATTGATTCAGGGTCGATTGTATATTCCATTCTCGGCAATGAGAGATTATCTGGGTGTACAGGGGAATTGGGATGCCAAAACCAAAACGTTGACACTCAGCAAGGTGAAACAAAATAACGTTAAAATTAAAGCGGCAACAGTTAATGTCACTGTGAAAAATGCTGAAGTAGATGTTCAATATCCACAGGTGAGTGGACTTGCCAGCAAAGAAGCTGAAGCGGCGATCAATAAAGTGCTGAAAGACGAAGTGGATGCGTATGTAGCTGACTTCAAGAAACAGACATCTGAATTCGGCGGTGCAACAGCCAACCGTCCATATGCATTTGAGAGCTCCTATGTAGTGACGTACAACGAAAAAGGCGTGCTGGGACTCATTACACAACGATATGAGGATTATGCTGGCGCTCATGGCATGACATACCGTACGGGACACACCTTTGCACTGGACACAGGCAAGGAGCTTACGTTAGATGATGTGCTGCAAAATAACAAAACTATGCGCGAGACGTTGAGTAAAAAAGTGGGTGAGCAACTGAAAGCCCGCGGTGGATACCTCGACGGTTATAAAGGGTTGAATAAAGATCAAGATTTCTATGTGACACCAACGGGTGTAGTTGTGTTCTTCCAGTTGTATGAATATACGGCGTACGCAGAGGGATTCCCTGAAATGCCATATACGTATAAAGAGCTTCTCCCTAAAGGCACGGAACCTTTCAGTAATGTATCTGGAACCAAATAAAGAATCATTATTGTGCACTCTTAAGTTTTCTTCCTTATAAAATGAAAAAAGAAGCCCCCATCATAATTATGATGAGGGCTTCTTCTCGTATAGACAACACAATTATATGTTGCTGATTACGTTAGGTGTTGATTATGTTAACGCATAGACCGTGGTCTACGTCACACTTAGATGCCTTGTGATCCTACGTTTTCGATGACTTTATCAATGATACCGTAATCGGCGGCTTCAGCAGCACTCATGAAGTAGTCACGATCTGTATCTTTCTCAATCCGCTCCAGCGGTTGACCTGAACGCTCAGAGATGATGCGGTTCAACGTATCACGCATTTTCAAAATGCGACGAGCACGGATTTCGATGTCAGAAGCCTGACCTTGTGCACCACCAAGTGGTTGGTGAATCATAATTTCACTGTTTGGTAATGCAAAACGTTTACCTTTTGCACCGGCATTCAACAAGAATGCACCCATGGAAGCCGCCATACCTACACAGATGGTAGATACATCCGGTTTGATGAATTGCATTGTATCGTAAATCGCCATACCGGCTGTAATCGATCCGCCTGGGCTGTTGATGTATAAGTGAATGTCTTTCTCCGGATCTTCCGCAGCCAGGAACAACATCTGTGCCATAATGGCATTAGCCACTACGTCATTAACATCGCTACCAAGGAAAATAATACGATCCTTCAGCAATCTGGAGTAGATGTCGTAGGCGCGCTCACCCCGGTTGCTCTGTTCAACGACCATTGGAATAAAACTCACGTGAAAAACCTCCTTGGAATGTAAATGTTATTGGTGTTTATACTTAAACTGTTACCGTATTACCCACATAATAAACAATTCCAAACAAAAAGTCAAAGAAAGTCAAACTAACTTGCAAAAAAAAGAAACCTTTCCGGTTTCATTGGTTAAATGGGTTATGAGCTGTTAAATAAAAATGGCGCGCCCGCCAAGAATCGAACTTGGATCTCAGGCTTCGGAGGCCTACGTCATATCCATTGGACCACGGGCGCACATTATGTGACAGCAATAATGATTATAGCTCATGAAATATTTAATTGCAAGCAGTTCGTTGTGGTATTGGTTTGGATTAACCTAAAAATGATCATGATGAAGAAGAGTGGATAAAGAGTGCATTTAAGTAAATGCTATTAGAGGTTTTGGACATGCTGTATGAAATGTGATTGTGAGCGATATGTAGATTGAATTCATTTGTTTCTTCTATATATGGTATGCGTGAGCTAGTCCTAGATCATGGAAGTCTAGGATTGTGAAAATAGGCGCGTACAAACGCTGCATGCGTGTCGAAATAACACGTTGAAACACTTGCATGTCACGTCAGTTTTAGGTAGAATAGACGTGGGACTTAAAAAGTTAACCCGGGACGTTTTAGGGCCACGAAAGAGAGCTTAGAACGAGAACTTGCGGGAGTGGAAAGCATGCGAACGATTTTAGAAGTACAAAAGCAGCTTCTGCCTGATCTCATGGATATCTTGAAAAAGAGGTATACGATTCTGCAACAGATCATGTTATCGGATGTGATCGGACGGAGAACGTTAGCTAATTCCATGCAGATGACCGAGCGGGTTCTGAGGGCTGAGACCGATCTGTTAAAGGCTCAGGGACTTATTGAAATTGACAGTGCAGGAATGAAGATCAGCGAGGCAGGGTATGATTTGCTGCAGCAGTTAGAGCCCGTAGCCAAAGAGCTGTTCGGATTATCCGAGCTGGAAGAGCGTATCAAGCAAGCCTACGGTCTGCAAAAGGTAGTTGTGGTTCCTGGCGATTCGGACGTTTCTCCATTTGCCAAAAGGGAACTGGGCAGAGCCGGAGCGAAGGCTCTCGGCAATATCATGAGTGACAACGACGTTGTCGCCGTTACTGGCGGTTCAACAACGGCCGAAGTCGCAGAACAACTAAATCCGCCAACATCGCTCAAAGGTGTCTGGTTCGTACCGGCACGCGGTGGACTTGGAGAAAGCCTTGAAATTCAGGCTAATACGATCGCATCCACAATGGCAAAACGGGTAGGGGCGCAATACAAACTCCTGCATGTACCGGATTTGCTCAGTGATCATGCCTATGAATCATTAATCCAGGACCCTAGTGTTCAGGAGATTCTGCAGCTGATCAGGCAATCACGGATTGTTATTCATGGAATTGGTGATGCCGTAGAAATGGCCAAAAGACGTAAACTTGCGACGGAGATTATAGATGAACTTCAGGAGCAAGGGGCCGTATCTGAATCTTTCGGTTACTACTTTAATGATCAGGGTAAGGTGGTACATACCATGCTTACACTGGGTATGCGACTTCAGGATATTGAACGAACCGATGTTGTGATTGGAATTGCAGGTGGCAAAAGCAAAGCTGCTGCTATACATTCCGTGTTACGATTTGGTCAGGAAGATATTCTGATTATTGATGAGGCTGCTGCCGAAGTCATCGTTGCTGAAATGGAATAAGGTTTTACTTTGCATCACAACTATTGTTGTCTTGACGGACTTCACCGTCTGTCTTGAATATATAAGTTTCATAAAAAATTAATCAAAACTTGAGAGGAACTTACTCATGATTAAAGTAGGTATTAACGGTTTTGGACGTATTGGACGCTTGGCATTCCGCCGTATTCAAAATGTAGCAGGCATCGAGGTAGTAGCAATCAACGACTTGACTGACGCTAAAATGCTCGCTCATTTGCTCAAATATGATACAACTCAAGGTCGCTTCGATGGCGATGTTGAAGTACACGATGGCTTCTTCAAAGTGAACGGCAAAGAAGTTAAAGTATTGGCTAACCGTAACCCGGAAGAACTTCCTTGGGGCGACCTGGGCGTAGATATCGTTCTGGAATGTACTGGTTTCTTCACAACTAAAGAAGCAGCTGAGAAACACTTGAAAGGTGGAGCTAAGAAAGTTGTTATCTCCGCACCAGCTACTGGCGACATGAAAACCATCGTTTACAACGTAAACCATGAAATCCTCGACGGTACTGAAACTGTAATCTCCGGCGCATCTTGCACAACAAACTGCCTGGCACCTATGGCAAAAACACTGCAAGACAAATTCGGAATCGTTCAAGGTTTGATGACTACAATTCACGCTTACACTGGCGACCAAAACACGTTGGATGCTCCACACCCTAAAGGTGACTTCCGTCGTGCTCGCGCAGCAGCTGAAAACATCATCCCTAACACAACTGGTGCTGCTAAAGCAATCGGTCTGGTAATCCCAGAACTGCAAGGCATCCTTGATGGTGCAGCTCAACGTGTACCAGTAGCTACTGGTTCCCTGACTGAGCTCGTAACTGTTCTGAACAAAAAAGTAACTGCTGAAGAAGTTAACGCAGCTATGCAAGAAGCTTCCGATCCAGAAACTTTCGGATACACAGAAGACGAAATCGTATCTTCCGATATCCAAGGAATCACTTTCGGTTCCCTGTTTGATGCAACTCAAACTAAAGTTCTGACTGTTGGCGACCAACAATTGGTTAAAACTGTAGCTTGGTATGACAATGAAATGTCCTACACTGCACAATTGGTTCGCACTTTGGAGCACTTTGCAAAAATGATTAAGTAATATCTGTAATAACATAGAGCGGAAACAGATGCTATATTGTTTCCGCTCTTTATATATCTACATTTTGCAAATTTCTCAAAAACACCAGGATTGACGAGGGATTTTAGCTCTTGATTGGTCCACCAAATACATGGGTGCGGAGGAAATACAGATGAACAAAAAAAGTGTACGCGATATCGAATTGACAGGAAAACGGGCTTTTGTCCGTGTAGATTTCAATGTGCCGCTCGAAGATGGTAAAATTACAGATGACAAACGTATTCGTGCAACGCTTCCTACAATCAACTTCTTGATTGAAAAAGGCGCTAAAGTCATTTTGGCAAGCCACATGGGTCGTCCTAACGGCGAAGTGGTTGAATCTTTGCGTTTGACTCCAGCAGCTGAGCGTTTGTCTGAATTGCTTGGTAAAACAGTTGTTAAAGCTGACGGTTCTGTTGGTGACGCTGTTAAAGCTCAAATCGCTGAACTGAACAACGGCGACGTATTGTTGCTTGAAAACGTTCGTTTCCACGCAGGCGAAGAGAAAAACGATCCGGAACTGGCAAAACAATTTGCTGAACTGGCTGACGTTTTCGTTAATGATGCGTTTGGCGCGGCTCACAGAGCACACGCTTCGACTGAAGGAATCGCTCACTTGCTTCCAGCGGTGTCCGGTTTGTTGATGGAGAAAGAACTTGAAGTGTTGGGTAAAGCAATCTCCAACCCTGAGCGTCCTTTCACAGCTATCATTGGTGGATCCAAAGTTAAGGACAAAATCGATGTAATCGACAATCTGCTGAACATTGCAGACAACGTGATCATCGGTGGCGGTCTGACTTACACGTTCTTGAAAGCACAAGGACATGAAATTGGACAATCCTTGTTGGATGATTCCAAACTTGATGTTGCTCTCGGTTTCATCGAAAAAGCGAAAAAACTGGGCAAAAACTTCTACCTGCCGGTAGATATCGTAGTGTCTGACGATTTCAGTGCAAAAGCAAACACACAAATCGTTGACATCGACGGCATCCCAGCAGATTGGGAAGGCATCGACATCGGTCCTAAAACACGTGAGATCTATGCTGATGTAATCAAAAACTCCAAATTGGTTGTGTGGAACGGACCAATGGGCGTATTTGAAATCGAGCCATTCTCCCACGGTACTCGTGCAGTAGCGGAAGCTTGCGCTGAGACAGAAGCTTACACTGTAATTGGTGGCGGTGACTCCGCAGCAGCAGCTGAGAAGTTCAAATTGGCTGACAAGATGAACCACATCTCTACAGGTGGCGGTGCATCGCTCGAGTTCATGGAAGGTAAAGTTCTTCCAGGCGTAGTGGCATTGAACGACAAGTAAGTTTTAGTAGCCTATAGCATGAAGGAGTTGAAACCCATGAGAACACCGATTATCGCAGGTAACTGGAAAATGTTCAAAACGGTTTCCGAATCCAATGACTTCATTCAGGAAGTTAAAGGAAAAGCGGAAGTTGAAGGCGTGGAAACTGTAATCTGCGCACCGTTTACAAATCTGCCATCCCTGGTAGAAGCTGTTAAAGGCACAAACATCAAAATTGGTGCACAAAATCTTCATTTTGAAGATAACGGTGCATTCACAGGTGAAATCAGCGGCGTGATGCTGAAAGACCTGGGTGTGGATTATGTCATTATTGGTCACTCGGAGCGCCGTCAATATTTTGCGGAAACCGATGAGACTGTCAATAAAAAGTTGCATGCAGCATTCCGTCATGGATTGACTCCAATCTTCTGCCTTGGTGAGACGCTTGAAGAGCGTGAAGCGAACCAAACAAAAGACGTATGCAAAGTGCAAACAGTAGCTGCTTTTGCAGGTCTGTCTGCAGAGCAAGCGGCACAAGTTGTTATCGCTTATGAGCCAATCTGGGCGATTGGTACAGGCAAATCCTCCACTTCCCAAGATGCGAATGAAGTTATTGCTTACATCCGTACGCTGGTGAAGGATCTGTACAACGAGACGGTTGCGAATGCAGTTCGTATTCAATACGGCGGCAGTGTTAAACCGGAGAACGTAACAGAATACCTCGGACAAAGCGACATCGACGGCGCACTTGTTGGCGGTGCCAGCTTGCAGCCGGCTTCGTTCATCGCGCTTGTTGAGGGGGCGAAGTAAGATGACAGCTCCAAAACCTGTAGCATTGATCATCATGGATGGCTTTGGTCTGCGTAACACGGTGGAAGGCAATGCGGTAGCGCAAGCCAAAAAACCGAACTACGACCGTTTCATGAGCCAATTCCCACATACAACACTCACTGCTTGCGGTGAAGCTGTAGGTTTGCCAGAAGGGCAAATGGGAAATTCCGAGGTAGGTCACCTGAACATTGGTGCCGGCCGGATCGTATACCAGGATTTGACCCGTATCTCCAAATCCATTCGTGACGGCGAGTTCTACGACAATGAAACACTTGTCAAAGCCGTTCGCGAAGCGAAACAAAGCGGCAAAAAACTTCATCTCTACGGCTTGTTGTCTGATGGCGGCGTACATAGTCACATCGACCACCTGTTTGCTATGCTAGATCTGGCCAAAAAAGAAGGAATGAATGATGTATATATTCATGCTTTCATGGATGGCCGTGATGTTATGCCAGACAGTGGTAAAGACTTCATGCAGAAACTGATCGCTAAGATTGAAGAAGTCGGTGTAGGTAAAATCGCAACGGTTCAAGGTCGCTATTACGCGATGGACCGTGACAAACGTTGGGAACGGGTTGAGAAATCATACCGTGCCATCGTTTATGGAGATGGACCAAAATACACTGACCCACTCAAAGCGGTTGAAGAATCGTATGAGAAATCCGTATTTGATGAATTCGTTGAACCAACGGTTATCGTTAAAGCGGATGGTGAGCCGGTAGGTTTGGTTGAGAGCGGCGATTCCGTTATCTTCCTCAACTTCCGTCCTGACCGTGCGATCCAGTTGTCGCAAGTATTTACGAACCAGGATTTCCGCGGTTTTGATCGTGGTCCGAAGTTCCCTGTGGGCTTGCACTTTGTATGCTTGACTTTGTTCAGCGAGACAGTTGAAGGTTATGTGGCTTATTCGCCGAAAAACCTCGACAACACGCTGGGTGAAGTTTTGGTACAGAACAATAAAAAACAACTGCGTATTGCAGAAACTGAGAAAT
>OOCB01000891.1_pt1 | contig 44405 bp, 34 predicted proteins | sample 1671351 | NCBI WGS metagenome assembly OOCB01 (sample SAMN06348148, study PRJEB24527) | human gut metagenome | biome: human gut; feature: ankylosing spondylitis patient; material: feces | host: Homo sapiens | place: China | collected 2015-10 | reverse complement strand
CTTGGGCGCGGGCGCCGGTGCGGGTGCGGCGTTCGCGGCGACCTCCTCGGCCTTCGCACGCTCGGCACGCAGGGCAGCCAGCTCCTCACGCTCGCGACGGGCCTCTTCCCGAGCCTCGCGGCGTGCCTTCTCAGCGCGGAGCTCTTCCAACTCAGCGCGCTCCTCGTCGGACAATGGTTGGGACTCAAGCTCGGCCATGGTACAGCCCTTTCTTTTAAAAAAAGCCGCCGACACAATGTCAGCGGCTTATCAAATCCAAGGGTGGAGACGAAGGGAGTCGAACCCTCGGCCTCTGCCATGCGACGGCAGCGCTCTCCCAACTGAGCTACGTCCCCAGGACAAGTCGATATTTTACCTACGGCTCGCCAACTGTCAACGCCCAATAACCAGTCTTTTTGGGGCGGGGCTATTTTAGCTACTTTCAGATGCCGGCTCGACCCCTGCCGAGAGTAGTCTTTTTGGGACGGGGCTTTTTAGCTGCCCCTGCCGTTAATCGGCCAAAACGTGTGCGCTCTCTGCTGGGGCTAAAAAAGCCCCGTCCCAAAAAGACTACTCAGCAGAGCTACTTTGCGCTGGTAAGAACACCGGTGGTGTCAAACGCCGGGGTAAAGCTCTCGTCTACCGCGCCGCCCTCTTGCCAAAACATCGTCGTAAAGCCCAGGTCGTCGGCATGGTCGAGCACCTGCTCGTACTCCTCGCGCGTTACGGCACGGGCCAACTCGCCGCCCTGCTCGCGCATGAGTGCATTGGGCGTGTACTGGTTCATAACCGAAATCGGCACGTCGCCCACCGTCTGCCACACCAGGTCCAGCACGCGGCACGAATCGTCCGCATGCCCCGGCAGCACCAGGTGGCGCACGATGATACCGCGCTTCATGAGCCCGTCCTCGTCCACCAGCTCTCCCCCGCGGCGCTCGATCTCGCACGCCATCTGTGCCAGGCCCGACACGGCCACGCGCGGGTAATCCTTAATATGAGAAAGCGACTGCGCAAGCCCGGCATCGGCATATTTAAAGTCGGTGAGCCACACATCGACCAGGTCACCCAGGGCAGCTACGGCACTCGCCCGCTCATAGCCGCTCGTGTTGTAAACGATCGGGATGTCCAGCCCGCGCTCCCTCGCTGCGGCAATCGCGGCCGGCAGCAGGTGAGCATAATGCGTCGCAGTCACCAGGTTGATGTTGTTGGCTCCCTGGTCCTGCAGTTCCAGCATAATCTCGACCAGACGCTCAGGCGAAATCTCAAGGCCAAAATTGCCGGTCGAGATCTCGTGGTTCTGGCAGTAGATACATTTAAGCGAGCAGCCGCTAAAGAAGATCGTGCCCGAACCGGCCTCGCCCGAGATAGGCGGCTCCTCCCACATATGAAGCGCCGCGCGGGCCACCCTGAGCGTGTCGTTAGCACCGCATACGCCGCGCACGCCCTCATCGCGCGCCGCACCGCAACGGCGGGGACACAAATGGCAGGCGGGCGAAAAAAGTTCGGTCAACGACGTCGGCATAAAAACATGCTCCAAAACAACGATTCAGCAGCTCAAACGTAAAGGGCCAGGCCGCGTAGACGGCTCGAGCCCCAAGGCGCCGTAATCGTCCGACACGATTTTTGTAATGTCAAGACTGGAATCGATAAAGTGCCGCTTTATGATGTAGGTATTCCGCCCCCCGCGGAGCAACTGGGTGAACCGTCGCGTTTATTTAGGGAGCCCACACAGTCGTACCTAGTACAGGTATCCTTCGTTGTTAAGGACGCTGGAACAGTCGATGAGGGCACCCACCTGTTTTAGGTGGGTTCATTTTCGTAACGTGGGGGGTGGTTTTCTTTTGCCGAAAATCACCATCACGGTTCATATGGATCCCCGTCGGCATCCCGACAAGCCATCGACAACATCCCAATATCTGGTAAGCGCGTGATTATCGCTGCGTGCAATTACATGCACCCCCCTTGGTCGAGTATTATGGTTCGGCTATGCCCTTTGCGCATGGCGTTCTTCTGACCTTTTCCTTCGACGCTTGGCGGTTTTTAGATTCATGGCTTCATCCCCGAGCTACATACCGTACCTATGCGTGGCAGCGGCGGCCTTTATCACGACCTTCCTCGCGGTGCCCCTGGTCAAGCGCTTGGCAATTAAGCTCGATGCCGTCGACTATCCTTCTAAGCGCCGCATCAACACAAAGCCCATCCCGCGTTTGGGCGGAACGGCGGTGTTTTTGGGCCTGGTCGTTGCCTGCATTGTGCAAATCCTAGGCACCTGGCACCTAGGCTGGCCACCCGTCCTGGTGCCGCACCCGCGCCTTCACATTAGCTATCCCATGCTGGCGCTCTCCTTTACCGTCATCTTTGCGACCGGCGCTATCGATGACGTCTTCCAACTCAAGCCCAAGCAAAAGCTGGCCGGGCAGGTCCTCGCCGCGCTCATCGCCTGTATCGGCGGCCTGCGGATCGGCGTCATCGTCAACCCGTTTGCCCCCGGCGAAATCATGCTCGGGTGGCTCGCCTACCCCATCACCGTAATCTATCTGGTGGCATTCACCAACATCATTAACCTCATCGACGGCCTCGACGGCTTGGCCACGGGCATCTGCGGCATCGCCTCGTTCACCATGTTTTCGATGGCCGTTCTCTCGGGCCGCATCGACGCCGCCGCGCTCTCCATTGCGCTCTTTGGCGCCTGCCTGGCCTTTTTGCGCTACAACTTCAACCCCGCAAGCATCTTCTTGGGCGACTCGGGGTCGCTGCTTCTGGGCTTTGCACTGGGCTCCATCTCGCTGCTCAACGTGAGCCGCACCGCCGCGCTCACCTCGCTTATCATCCCGCTCATCGTTGCCGGCGTGCCCATCATCGACACGTTTAGCGCCATCGTGCGCCGCAGGCGCGCCCACATTAGCATTGGGCAGGCCGACAAGGGCCACATCCACCACCGCCTAATCCAAGAAGGCTACAACCAAAAACAGGCCGTGCTGCTCATCTATGCCTGGTGCATCATGCTTTCGGCCGGCGCCGCCGCGATTAACCAGGTCGAAGTGCCCATGCGTGTGCTCATCTTTACCGTGCTCGCCATTGGCTCGGCGGCCTTCGCCAAGCACCTGCACCTGTTTGAACCCGTGCTACGCCACCATTACAACAAGCGCACGCACGAGGACGAGCTCGTCACCCCCGACGACCCCGCCTTTAAGCAGGAGGAGCAGGCAGCCGAGGAGCGCAAAGAAGAGCGCCACCACAAGCTCTAGGGCAAGCTGCCGAGGATGTGCCAAGGCACCGTTGGCCAAGCGCGGCCGCGCCGCGCCCATCGCACAAGCCGCACCACGCGCGTCCCTCTCCCGCCCTCGCCTACTTACGCACCGCCCCTCCAATAAACGCGTTATCATCTTGACCCATGAACATACGTTAGGAGCAATCATGCCAAACGAGAACAGCTACGAAGTCGCGCTGCAAAAGAGCAACGCCATTCGCGAGGGCCTGACCAAAACGCCCGAGAAGTTCACCATGCTCACCGGCGACCGCCCCACCGGCCGTCTGCACCTGGGCCACTACTTCGGTACCCTCAAGGGCCGTGTTGAGCTGCAGAACATGGGCGCCAAGACCAACGTGCTCATCGCCGACTACCAGGTCATCACTGACCGCGACACGACCGAGCACATCCAGGACAACGTGTACAACATGGTCATGGACTACCTTGCCTGCGGCATCGATCCCGACAAGACCATGATCTACGCGCACTCCGCCGTGCCCGCCGCCAACCAGCTCATGCTGCCGTTCCTGTCGCTGGTCTCCGAGGCCGAGCTGGCGCGCAACCCCACCGTCAAGGCCGAGATGGAGGCCTCGGGCCACGAGCTCACCGGCCTTCTGCTCACCTACCCGGTGCATCAGGCCTGCGACATCCTGTTCTGCAAGGGCAACGTCGTGCCCGTCGGCCGCGACCAGCTGCCGCACATCGAGCTCACCCGCACCATCGCCCGCCGCTTTAACAACCGCTACGGCAAGGTGTTCCCCGAGGTCCACGCGCTGCTGTCCGAGACCCCGCTGCTGCCGGGCCTGGACGGTCGCAAGATGAGCAAGAGCTACGGCAACGCCATCAACATCTCGATGACCGCCGAGGAAACGGCCAAACGCATCAAGAAGAGCCAGACCGACTCCGAGCGCATGATCACGTTCGATCCCGAGAACCGCCCCGGCGTGTCTGGCCTGCTTTCAACAGCCGCCATCTGCACCGGCCGTTCCGAAGTCGAGATTGCCGAGGAGATTGGCATGGGCGGCTCCGGCCAGCTCAAGATGTACGTGACCGAGGCCGTCAACGAGTACTTCGCACCTATCCGCGAGCGTCGCCAGCGCTACGAGAACGATCTGGACTATGTGAAGGACGTCCTGCATGAGGGCAACCGTCGCGCCAATGAGATCGCCGAGCAGACCCTGGCCGAGGTTCAGGACGCCATGGGCATGGTGTACTAGACCGATTTGCTGGCTTGAGCTTTCGATTGCTTTAGGGCGGGCGCTACGGCGTCCGCCTTTTTTGGAGCCGGACCGCTTCAGCTCCATCCATCACACTCTCCCGACAAACAGGAACAGGCCCGCCGGCAGTTAGCTGCCAGCGGGCCTGTTCCCGAAGTACACCGTTGAATCGCACAGAGGGGAGGGATGCGAATCAAACTCAACAGGGCAGGCTTTTTCATCGCCTATTGCCTGCTCCGTTGCTGAAACCAATATAGTTCACCGTGGCTTACTTTCTAGCGTCAAACTACCCCAACATACCTTCTCCATAAGTTAGCCCAGGTAAACCTGCAACGGAAAGCCACCACAAAGGGGACAGGCACCTTTGTGGTGGCTTTGACCACGGCAGAGCTGTTAGAGTCCAGCAGGCCAACGACAGGCGGCCAGATCAACATGCATGGGATCGGCAAACGTCACGCCCTCCCCCATTAAGAGCTCGCGCTGAGCATCGGGGCCGCCAAAGGCAAAGCCCTCACAGATACGGCCGTCGGCAAACACCACGCGATGACAGGGAATTTGGCCAGGGCGCGGATTACTATGAAGGGCATACCCCACGTACCGCGCACTTCGTGGACGACCGGCAAGCAGTGCCACCTGACCATACGTGGCGACCATCCCCTCGGGGATCTGCTCGACCACCCCGTACACCCGATCAAAAAAGCCCTCAGACGCCATTGCTCGCTCCCTTCCACCCGGAAAAGCATAAACCATCACAAAGGGGACAGGCACCTTTGTGATGGTTTATGGCAGGTCGGTTAGTTGGCGGGCTGGAAGAAGGCTACTGCCACGGCGCCGGGGCCAACGTGGGTTCCGATGGTGGCGCCGATGGTGTGAACGGGCAGTTCGCCCTCGGTGTGACCAGCCCACAGTGCCGCGCTGTCCTCGATATACTTCTTGAGCACCGCATCCGAAAGGCCCGTATAGCCGAGCGCCAGCGGCATGGAAAAGTCGATGCCGCCCGCCTTTTCGACCTTTTGGTTCAGCAGGTTGCGGCCGTTCTTGGAACCGCGCGCCTTGCCCAGCTGCACGATCAGACCGTCCTCGACAGCCACCACGGGCTTCACGTTGAGCAGCGTGCCCACGGCGCCGGCCGCAGCAGACAGACGACCGCCGCGCACCAGGTACTCCAGCGTCTCGAGCAGGCCGATAACCACCACACGGTCGCGCACGGCCTCGACAGCCGCCGCGATCTGAGATGCACTGCGGCCCTCGTCCACCAAGCGCAGCGCATACTCGACCAGGACGCGCTCGCCCAGGGTGACGTTGTTGCTGTCTACCACGAACACGTCGCCACCTGGCGCCTCGGCAAGTGCGGTACGGGCACTCTGATTGGTGCCTGATAGCTTAGCGCCCACGGTAATAATCACTGCCTCGTCGCCGGCCTCACGTGCTTCGGCAATCGCCTGCGAAAACGCGTACGGGTTGACCTGGCCGGTCTTGGGCAGCTCGTCGCGCTCCACAAGCATCTCGTAAAAGCGCTGGTGATCGATGTCGACGCCATCCATATACACATCGGTGCCAAAGGTGACGGACAGCGGCAGAACACGCAGAGCGGGGTGCTCCGCCGGCGACATATCGCTGGCGGAATCGGTAATAATGCGGACGGACATAGCGAATCCTTTCTTGCGCAGGTCTCGCGCAGGGAATTTTGACAGCAATGTCCCGGCACGGCGTACGCGCTCAAACGGGACGATGCAGTTCTTGGCTGAAAGCTAGCTCCAGCGCGGCTCTAGATCTCACGCAGGGTGTTGAGAATCGTACGCAGCGACGCATACATCTGCTCGCGCTGCTCCACACCCATAGCCTTACCGGTGGTGTCGAGCACCTCGCGAATGATGCGGTCCGCCTCGCTCATGCTCTCGCCGCCCAGGGCAGTCAGGCGCACCGGAGCACGATACTTAACGGCCGCATCACCCGAGTCGTCGACCTCGACGTAGCCGCCCTCCTCCAGATGCGCGAGCGTGCGCGAGACGGCGGCACGGGTCACGCCTGCCATGCGAGCCAGGTCAGCGCCAGTCAGGCCGTCCTTGCTGCGCTCAAGATAGTACAGGCACATAACGTCGGAGCCCTTGAGGCCCAGCCTTGCGCCCTCGGATGTCTTAATGCGCTGGATCTCCTTGTAGAGCCCGCTGATCAGTCCGACAAAGTCCTCGAAACGTGTCTCGTCGTTCTGCTGCATGGGAGACGACCGCCTTTCGCTTACATGATGCTAACGGGTAAACATCTTAGCCGCACGAGGCAACACCCATACCCTAATATCCCATTTGTTAACCCATCAACATAAAAACCACCACAAAGGGGACAGGCACCTTTGTGGTGGTTTGGGGCATCGAGTTTGATCCGCAGACTTCGCTACAGCCCCACGCAGGGATTGTCGCGGGTCACAAGCGTCTTAACGACAACCGTCGCTCCCAGATAGCGCTCGAGCAACTCGGCGAGACGATCAACGGCAGCCTGGCAATCCCCCATCCGCTCGGGCTCCACGCACTCAATCGCCAGGAATGCATCGGCCGAATCGTCGGACAGCGCCGTGCGAACGCCATCGCGCCAGTTCCAGCAGCGGCATACGGCGCCCGCATCATCGATGTAGGCGAGCTCGCCGGGCAGCGTCGGGTCATCCGTTTCCTCGCCAAGTGGCAGGAACGCATCGCCGCCGTCAGTCACCTTCAAGCAAAGATCCCCCTCAATCGCATGCAGGTCCTCGCCGCCAACGGGCAGCGCGTAGGTCAGCGACACCGTGTTGTAGATGTCCACCGCGGGCGTAATGTGGCCCACCGGTTTGCCCTTGAGCACGCGCTTGAGCAGGTTCTCAATTGAGCAACGCGCGCCCTTTTTGGTCTTGAACAGCCGATAAGCCTCGCGCCATGCCTTGACCGGTGCGTTCTCGCTGATAGTATCGCTGGTCAGATGACGCTCCGCGTCGATATTGGCGCGGTCGAGCAACGCCGCAATCGCGTCCACGTCCTCTTGAGGAATCTGAGCCGCGGGCTTCATGCCCTTTACGACCACAACACCGACAGCCGCCTGCGGAAATAGCTCCCAAAACGAATCCTCGGCAATAAAGCTCTTCATGTGCTCTCCCTTCATAGCATGCGCCCGAGCCCGGGTGCCTAAACAAAAAGCGCCCTTACGACGGCCACCTTCAAAGTCCTACGGTGCCGCCACAAGAGCGCTTACGCTGCCCCCATCCGGAGAAGGGAGCGATATGTTAGGCGTATTGTAACCCGAGTCATCCGCGCGAGTAAAACCACCACAAAGGTGCCTGTCCCCTTTATGGTGGTTTTGGGTCTGAGGCGACGCTAGTGGCGAAGTCCCAGCAGGCCGTGGCCGCGATGACGGGCGTCGGCGTGCACCTGAGCGTGCGGACCGGCGGCCTTGACGGATTCGGGCAGGTGCGAGTACTTCTTCTCGAAGTTCTCCTCGAACATCACGGCCAAGTTGTGCGCGGCCTCGTCGTAGCGAGCGGTGCTCTGCCAATACTGGCGCGGCACCAGGATGCCGTCGGGTACGCCGTGGCACGTGGTGGGAATGTCGACGTTAAAGATGTCGTCGTGCACGAACTCGCTGTCCTCGATGGTACCGTCGAGGGCGCGGGCCACCAGGGCGCGCGTGTAGGCAAGCTCGATGCGATGACCCACGCCGTAGCCGCCGCCGATCCAGCCGGTGTTGACCAGGTACACACGCGTGCGGCCGTCGGCGATGCGCTCACCGAGCATCTTGGCATAGACCATGGGGTCGAGCGGCATAAACGGCTCGCCAAACAGCGAAGAGAACGTGGGCGTGGGCTCGGTGACGCCGACCTCGGTGCCGGGGATCTTGGCCGTAAAGCCCGTCACAAAGTGATACATGGCGGCGTCGGCCGTCAGGCGCGAGATGGGCGGCAGCACGCCAAAGGCATCGCAGGTCAGGAAGAGCACGACGCTTGGAGTGGTGCCCATGCCCTTGGTCCACGCGTTGGGAATGTGCTCCACAGGGTATGCCACGCGCGTGTTGTGCGTGATCGAGATGTCGTCGTAGTTGGGCTTGCGGTTCTCTACGAGCACCACGTTTTCGCAGATCGCGCCAAAGCGGACAGCGTTGAAGATCTCGGGCTCGTGGAACGCGTCCAGGCCCTCGCATTTGGCGTAGCAGCCACCTTCGATGTTGAAGATGCCCATGTCGGACCAACCGTGCTCGTCGTCGCCGATCAGCAGCCGCGTGGGGTTGGCCGAAAGCGTGGTCTTGCCCGTGCCCGAAAGGCCAAAGAACACGGCGGTCTCGTGCGTGACGGGATCCATGCTGGCCGAGCAGTGCATGGGTAGCACGTCGTCCTCGACGGGCAGCAGGTAATTCATGACGCTGAAGATGGACTTTTTGATTTCGCCGGAGTAACCGGTGCCGGCAACCAAAATCACGCGCTCCTGGAAGTTGATGACCACGGCGGCGCTGGAGTTGAGGCCCTTAATGGCGGGATCGCACTGGTAGCCGGGAGCGGCGAGCACGCAGAAGTCCGGCTCGCCGGTGCGTGCGATTTCACGGGCAAGCGGGCGGGCGAGCATCTGCTTAATAAAGAGCGCTTGGCTGGCACGCTCGCAGGCGACAAGCAGGCGACGCGTATGGTTGCGATCGGCACCGGCCATACCGCGAGTGACGAACACATCGCGCTCGTTGAGGTAGTTGACGATACCGGCCTTGATGGCCTCGTAGCTCTCGGCAGAAAGCGGGCGGTTGACGGCGCCCCAGGCGATCTTGTCGTGCACGTCGGGCGTGTCGACGATAAAGCGGTCGTTGGGCGAACGGCCGGTACGCTCCCCCGTCTCGATCACCAGCGCGCCGTTGGATGCCATGCGGCCTTCTTCGCGGCGGATAGCGTGCTCGACGAGCTCCGCGGCGGGTAGATCGACCAGCAGACGGGGTTGATTCTCGGCGGGATCTTCGACCAGCGCAATACCAAAGTTGGACAGAACTTCTGCAGGGGTAACACCAGGCATGGGGCCTCCTTTAAAAGCGCGACACGTGGACGCGGCGCGCACTTTACTCACGTAAAGCCCGTTGTACCCGATATGCAAAAACGTTTTTGCGGCAACGGCGAAGCGCCCGCCCAACGGTCAAAAATCGCAGGCAAGCGGCCTAGTCGTTAGAGACACTCTTGAACAGGCAACAACCAAGGAGCGACCCCGGATGCCGGCACTTAGGGACGTTCCCAAAGTGCCGGCACATAAGGAACGTCCCCAAATGCCGTCTACTGAATGGCGCCGCCGAAATTATCGAACAACCTGTTCAAAAACACGAACGAACACCGTCGCGTCTATACTAGAGCGTAGCAATAGAAAGGACTCCGCTTTGAGCATCACGCCCCTCGATAGCATCCGCCGCGCCATCGCCCGCCGCAATGGCGTCGCCGACCCCGCCATAGCGAGCAGCGGCACCGCAAAGGCCCAGGGCGGACGCATCGAGAACGGCCTGTTCCCCGCATCGCACACCGCCGAGGAGCTCGCGCGAATCCAAGAACTAAGCCAACGTAACGCCGGCGGTCCCGACAGCAGCCAGGCCACACGCCGTCGTCGCGAGCGCGATCGCCAACCCGGCCCCATCCACCGCATGGTCAATGCCTGGTGGAACCGCCTGCTCGGAGCCGTCTACGGCGGCGGCTTCTCCACGCAAGAAGCCGAGTACGAAGATCACGCCACCCGTCGCGACTACCTTTGGAATACCCTGGGCACCGCCGTGTGGGGCATGGTGTTTCCGTTGCTCACCATCGTGTCCACACAGCTCGTGGGCGCCGAGGAGGCTGGCAAATTCTCCATCGCCTTTGTCACCGGCACGCTCATCATGATCGCGTGCAACTACGGCGTGCGCAACTTTCAGGTCTCGGACATCGACGAAAAGACCTCCTTCGCCTCCTACCAGCTCAACCGCTGGCTCTGCGGAGCGCTCGCGCTGGCATGCGGCCTGGTGTACAGCAGCGCCCGCGGCTACGATGCGCAGATGGCCACAATCGGCCTGGGCGTCTACCTGTATAAGGTGATCGACGGCATTGCCGACGTGTACGAGGGCCGCCTGCAGCAGGCCGACAAACTCTACCTGGCCGGCATGAGCCAAACGCTACGATCCGTCGGCGTCATCGCGGTCTTTAGCGTGGCACTGTTCCTCACGCGCAGCATGCCCATCGCCGCCATGGCCATGGGCATCGCCGCGATTGCCTCGCTCGTGCTGGTCACCGCCCCGCTCGCCCTGCTCGAAACCGAAAAATCACGCCGCATGAGTCTGCGCGAGGCTGGCCACCTGTTTGTCCAGTGCGCCCCGCTCTTTGGTGCGCTGTTCCTGTTCAACCTTATCGAGAGCATGCCCAAGTTTGTGATGGAGGGCACGCTGGCATACAAATATCAGCTGTACTTTAATGCACTGTTTTTTCCGGCGCAGGCCATTTTGTTGAGCATTGGATTTATCTATAAACCGCAGCTCCTACGTCTGTCGAGCATTTGGGCGAATCCGCGCAAGCGTCGCCGCTTTGATCTGATTATTGTTGCCGTTATGGCACTGATCGTAGTCATTACTGGAGCGTGCGCCGCATTTATGGCAGGCCCCGGCATTCCCCTCATGAGCTTTATGTACGGCCTCAACTTTGAGCGCTACCGCACGCTTGCACTGCTAATGGTTGTCGCCGGCGGCGTCACCGCGGCAATCGACTTTATCTATGCCATTATCACGGTGTTGCGCCACGCCGGCGATGTCACCAAGATCTACCTGATCTGCTTCGCCGTAAGCGTGGTGGTGCCGGTGATCCTGATTAAGCTGCTGGGTCTGATGGGCGCTGTGGTGAGCTACCTAGCCATCATGGCCCTACTCCTGGTGCTACTGATTATCGAGTACGCCCACATCCGCCAACGCATCGAACGCGACCGCAACCCATACGGCGCCTAATTAGCTGCCCCCGGTCACCGGAATTTGCGATGGAATCACCCCGGCTGGGGTCTCGTTGCGGACAATATGCATCACGCAAAACTAAGTGAGTAGACTTTTGCCGAATCCCTGACCACACCGGCAAAACACAAGTCAATGACCTGCGGTTTTGTTGAGGCAAATTTGCCGGCTGCTCGGCATTTCCAAAAAAGCCTACTCACTTAGCCAGCGGGCAGCCAAAAAAGAACCGTCGCGACGTCGTTTGACTCCGTTGCGACGGTTTTTCGAGCATTTTCGCGCTGCCGAGGACGCAGACGCTCCTCATTTCTAGCGCTTACCGAGCAAGAAGGCGCTACTCTTCGAAAGTAGTCAAAAAAGCCCCGTCCCAAATTAGCTACCCTTTGCACCGATTATTCGCCCGGGTTGATGTTCGCATAGAACTCGGCCCCGTCATCCAGGCGCAGGATGCCGACGCGGCCGAACTCGGAGCCGGTGGCGGCGGCGCAGTCGATATCGATGCGATCGGGCACGCCGGCGGTATCCTCGCCGCCCAGGCACACAAAACGCCCCCGGCCCGATTCCTCATCGAGCCCCGCCAGGCCATCCACCACGCAATAGCGCCCAAGCGACACCGTGGGCGTGTGGCCGCTCACCACGACCGGGCCCTCGCCCTCGGCAGAAAGCAGTCCCGTCGGCGCATCCCAATAGCCGTGACGAATCCACAGCAGGTCATCGGACGACTGCACCGCGAGCATCTGCTGCAGCAGCTCGCGATCGGCACCCACCGCTCCGACGCCATCGGCACAATCGACGCCATGCTCAAGCAAAAACGCGCGCGCCGCCTTCATCTCGATTCCAGCATGTACCAGCAGATACGGGCGCTCCTCGGTCTCGGCCACCGCGTAGAGCGGCAGCGCGGCCATCCATCGCACGAGCTCCTCGTATGCCTCAAATTCCATGTCGTTGAGCTGCTCGCGCGTCGTCCAGCCACCGTTGATATCCCAGGTCTCGGCATCGAGCGGATCCTGGCCAATGATGGCATCGAGCATGATCTGCTCGTGATTACCCTTGAGCACGCGGGCGTTGGGCAGCGAGCGCACGAGCTTAATAACGCCGACCGGATCGGGCCCGCGATCGATCATGTCGCCCAGCACGTACAGCGTGTCGTCGGACGTCAACGAGATCTTAGACAGGGCCTCGTCAAGCGCACGCACGTGCCCGTGAGCATCAGATGTCACATAGATCGCCATGGTACGCCTCTCCTTGCATTGCGGCCGAAGCCCGGCGCCGCAACTAAAACTTCAAGTTGAACTTAAACGTTACCCATTGTACTCCGTTGCAATAAAGCTGGAAAGGGTTTCCAAGCAGAGGCAAAGACGGCAGCCGTCTATGACGATATCGCGCACGCCCGCAATCCAACCCCATAAACCCACCATCTTTGGGTACAAATAACCGCAGACAACTGACCGTGCCACGCCAACCACCCAGGAGCGGACACCATCCATGAACCAGATCCTTCTCTTTATCGGCCTCGTTATTATTCTGTGCCTGACCATCAAGCCCGTCGGCAAAAAACTCCCCTTCCCCACCCTGCTCATCTTTATCGCGCTCGGCATGCTGTTGGGCGTCAACGGCCCGGCTCACATCGACTTTAGCGACTACGCGCTCACCGAAACCGTCTGCAGCACGGCGCTGCTGTTCATCATGTTCTACGGCGGTTTTAACACCAACATCGACCGTGCCAAGCCCGTCGCCGCGCCTGCGGTGCTGCTGAGCACGCTCGGCGTCGTCATCACTGCCGGCATTACCGGCGTGTTCGCGCACTTTGTACTGGGCTTCGACTGGATCGGCGGCCTGCTGCTGGGATCGGTTGTGGCGTCCACCGACGCGGCCAGCGTCTTTAGCGTTCTGCGCGAGCACAGCCTTTCGCTGAGGGGCGGCACCGACTCGCTGCTCGAGGTCGAATCGGGCTCCAACGACCCCGTCGCCTACATGCTCACCGCCGTGCTCGCCACACTCGCAGCCGGCGGCGACATCAACATTCCCACACTGCTGGCCAAGCAGATTATCCTGGGCGTGGGCCTGGGCCTTGCCATCGGCTGGGCGGCGGGCCACCTGATTGAACGCGCACGCGCAACAGCCGAGGGCGCGCAGACCATCTTTTTGTTCGCCGTGGCAATCGTCGCCTACGCGCTGCCGAGCTACCTGGGCGGCAACGGCTTTTTGGCCGTGTACCTGGCCGGCATTGTGCTGGGCGCGAGCGACATCACCGGCAAGGTCGAGCTGGCGCACTTCTTTGACACCCTCACCGAGATGGCCGAGATGACGATCTTCTTCTTGCTCGGCCTGCTCGTGACGCCCGCCCGCCTGCCGCAAATGCTGCTGCCGGGCCTGGCGCTCATGGCGTTTATGCTCTTTGCGAGCCGTCCCATCGCCGTCGGCATGCTCCTGGCGCCCTTTAAGACGAACCCCCGCCAGGTCGCGCTCGTAAGCTGGGCGGGTCTGCGCGGAGCAGCTTCGGTCGTCTTTAGTCTCTTTGCCGTGGTGGCAGGTGTTCCCGGCGGACACGACCTATTTGACCTGGTGTTTGTGATTGCCGTGTCTAGCATTGTGGTGCAGGGCTCGCTGCTGCCGGCGGTGGCGAAGAAGCTCGATATGATCGATGCGGAAGGCGACGTGCGCCGCACCTTTAACGATTACCGCGACGAGGACGGCATGTCGTTCGTCAAGCTCAAGATGGGAGCTGGACATCCGTTTGCCGGACGTTCGCTCGCCGACATTGGCAGTGCGACGGACATGCTTGTGGTTCTGGTGCTGCGCGACGGCGCGCACCCCGTGCTGCCCAACGGCGATACCGTGATCGAGGAAGGCGACCTTCTGGTTATGGCCGCCCCGACGTTTGAAGAGCGTGCCGAGGTTACGCTGCGCGAGGTCACCGTGACCCCCCACGGTCGCCTGGCCGGCCAGCGCCTGCGCGATGTGCCGCAAGGCAAGCATCCGTTTATTGTGGTGATGCTCAAGCGCGAAGGCCAGACGATCATCCCCGATGGCAACACCCTCATATACGCCGGCGACGAAGCCGTCATCGCCACGCTGGCGTCGTAGCGGCCACAGGGCAGCTAATTTGGGACGGCCTTCTTTCTAACTTCTTTTAGTAAGCCTTTTTTAAACGCAGTACTACCACCAAAAAACTTCTGGTCAGTATTAGTCTGCTTATTTGCCTGATATTTCAGACTCGTGAACTCAATGGTACAGACATAGTCCGCGGCCTGAGCCAAATAGTAATCCGATGAAGTTGTCGGCTTATAGATAACTGCATTTTTAGCCAAAGCGTAATCGATTGCCTTGTGAAGCGCACTCGAAACCGAACCCTGTCCTCCGTCGTAGTAAATCTTTACAGCATCAAACTGCTGAAACCAACTCAAATTGTCGAATATGAAATCGATGATTTCACGCCGCATCGCATCAGCAATCTGTTTAAGAGTTCGGTACCGATGCGTCTTGAATACAAACACCTTGTACGAGATGGGCAAATGTCGAAACATAACTCGAAATAGTGAGAACAGCCTTTTTCTCTCGCTGATGCCCAAGTCCTTGAACTGATCTTTTCCATTCATGAGAGGAGAAGCATGGAACGGAAGAAGCGGCAATCCGCTTTCGGCTACCGCCCTTTCATATTTCTCTATTCCCTCAGCGATGGGAATATCTTGCTCATGAAAAACAAAGGCCACAAGATAGTATCTTTCACGAAGATCATCGCTTCCAGATTCATCAATAAAGATACTCAGCTCTCGCATGGGCAATCCTTAATAAAAAAGCCGGGGAAAACGTCCCCGGCACTTGGAAGCCCTCTCTTAAGAGATGACCACCTAGTTTATACCATGAAGTTGGACGTATGTTCAAGCATGAGTATAAAATACAAACATATGTTCGTCAATAACAAAGATGGCCATCATTCAGCGTCATCGTCGACGGCAAAGTCGCGGAGGTCGAGGCCTTCGCGTTCGGCACGGGTCAGGAGCTCTTGGGGCGACTCATCCTCGATATCCACTACGTCGAGCATGGCGGCCGGAAAGCCCACGCCTGCTGCACTCCCCGCGCGGTCGAGCAGGCTCTCGCGCAGCTGATCTACATCAACTTCGATCTTCATGGTGAAACCTCCCGCCAAACCAGGCCCTTACTCGTCAGCGCCAAGCACTTCCACGGCAGCAACAAAAGCCGCAACCTGCTTGTCGTCCATCTGCGTGGCCAGGCGCCCCACGGGCTCATCGTAGGCGAACTGCACCTTATCGATAAAGCAATCCCAAGCACGCTCATCCACGCGCACGGCAGCCTCACAATACTGACTGAGCTTTTTGAGCCCATACCAAAACGCATTCACATGGCGCGCAGAATCCTCGTCCAGCACACCATCGTAGCGGCGTCCGTTAAACTTACGTATGCGCGCCACAGCAACCTCGAGCGAGTCGCCACCATCGGCCGAAGCCTCATCCACAAGCTCGGGAATCGCAACCTCTCGGCGAACATCATGCCTGGTAGCGCCATCGTACTCGCCCACCAGCACGTCTTCGTCAAGCCGAGAATCGTAGTCTAAATAGCTCGAGCCCCGGCAAATCCCATGCGGCGAGCCAGAGCCAAACGCACAGAACAACCCGCCGTCGGCAACAACACGACGGTAGGTCTCAAACGACTTCTTAACCTGAACGAGCAACTCGGAAAGCTCCCCGGCATCGCACGTCGTCTCGCACGCAACGCACACAGGCTCGGGCAACGATACTGGCTCCACCGTGCTCCCCACAACGCGGACGGCGCGCTCGGCCCGATACGCCTGCGCCGCTAAGCGCGCTCGCTGCGCAGCACCGCGCACGTTCGTAAGTTCACGCTCCAGCGCCACGTCACCAGCAACATCGCCAGCCAAATCACCCGTAAACCCATCAGCGTGCTGCGGCCCAGTCGCACTCAGCTCGGACTCAAACGTCGCCGTGATCATACCCGCAAGGTCCGTTGCGTCGGCGGCACAACGAAGTTGCTCCAGCTGCGTGCACAGCAGGTCGGCATCCAGGGGCACAGCATCCACAACGCGCACGTCACCCAGACGCGCCACGTCCTGCAGCACTAAAGCGCCGGCAGCATCGTACGCTGCGCGCACCCTGTCCGCCGTATTCGCACGCAGCTTTACCTCGATAAACGCAAGCGTCTGCTCCAGGCGCGTCAGCAGCTCGGCCTTGTCCTCCATGCGCAAAAAGGCAGCATAGCGGCGCTCCATCTGCAGCGAGCCCACAACACCCGCCTGCTTGCGAGCGCGCGCAAGGGCCGCGCCCTCAACACGGCGCACGTACGTATCAACAGCCCGCACGGCAGATTCGCGCGCAGCGTGCTCGGCAGCCTCGACATCCCTAAGCACACCCAGCAGTTCGCGGGAGCGCGCCTTGCGCACCAACTCCCCGCGATCGTACTGCTCAAGCGTCGCCTGGCGTTTGGCCACCGATTCAAAGCCAAACAGCTCGTCGAGCAGCTCACCAACAGAACGCTCGTCCGCCATGGCAGGCCTCCTCACGCACTACGCACCAACATGTTCGCGGAACGCACGAGCACCGGACGCCCCGCTCGCCCGCACCCCTACAAATCCAGAGCCTTCTTCGCGGCGTCGACCGGATCGCCATCCATGTAGAACACCGGGCTCAAGCCCGAAATGATCTCGGACGAAACGCTCTGCAGGCCCGCGATGGCGCTCAGCGGCAAAATCACACGCTTGGCACCGGCGTTTTTGGCCACGCGCATAATGTCCTCGAGCCCGCGGATCTCGTCCATAGAGCCCGACATGCGCAAGATGCCCGGGACCGCCAGCGCAGGCATCACTGGGCGGTTGCACGCCGCGGAGCACAGGCCCACAAACTCGGCAAGCGAAACTTCCTCGGACAGGCCCTTGCTCTGCAGGTCGTTATAGAACAGCAGATAATCCTTGGAGCCAATGTGCATGCCCGGCGCCACACGGTTCGCCAGGTTCACAAAGTTGTCGAACGCGGCCTCCAGCGTATCGCGCACCGGCTTGTTAAAGGCCACGCCCTCGTGCTTAAACTTGCACTCGCCGGCAACGGCCTTGTTCTCCAGCTTGTACACGGCAACCTCGCCGCCCTGCGACCTGCCCACGCCAAACACGTGACCGGACAGCAGCGGCCCGTCGGGAATCAGCGTGTCCTCGCTCTGCTCGGGCACGCGTACCACATGCACGTCCTGCGGGTTGTCGGCATCCATATAGCCCAGGTTGACGTCGATAAACTCGACGCCCGCCATAATCTTGAGCTGCTCCTTTACGCGGCGACGGCCCTCGATGGCGTAGTCCAGCAGCCAACGAACGTCGTCCTTGTCCATAGCCTCGTCAGGGAACAGCAGCTTGGCGAGGCCGCTAAAGGACTTGCGCACGGCAATCTCGTCACGCTTGTTAAAGTCGCTGTTAAAGCGGAAATAACGGTCGATATGATGCGTAAAGTCCTTGCGGCGCATCTCCTTGCAAAACTCCGACAGGCAGTCGGTGATCAAGCCGTAATGCCCGGTCAGCAGGCTCGAGCGCATCTTGGGAATCTCCCAGCCCGGCAGGTAATAGTGGATACGGTCGAAGAAGGCCGAATCGTTGTTAAACTCCGGCGGGAACGGGTCAAACAGGTGCGTGGTCTTAAGAACGTTTTTCACGGTGTCGTTGATGTTGCCCTCAAAGACCATGGAGGCATCGGCATTGATCTGGTCGCGGCCACGCGCATAGCTGCCACTCGCCATATAGTCCTTCATGATCTGCACGGCGTTGGTGTCCTTAAAGCGCATGCCGGCGACCTCGTCAAACGTCACGCAATCCCAATGGCCCACCAGGCCCACGCGATCGGCGCGCATGGAGTTCATACGGCCGAACAGGTTGGCCGTGGTGGTCTGCCCGCCCGAAAGCAAGATGGCGTAGGGCGAAACCTCTTTGTAGATATGGCTCTTGCCGGTGCCACGGGGGCCAAGCTCGCACAGGTTGTAGTTGCGCTCGATCAGCGGCACCATACGCTCGATAAAGTGCAGGCGCTCCTTCTCCGAAAGCTCGCTGGGCTCATAGCCGGCAGAGCGCAGCAGCATGTTGAGCCACTCGTCGCGCGAGAAATACTGGCGCTCGTCGATCATGGCCTCCAGGTCCAGGTTGGGCATCTGGATAGGCGTGAGCGACGCCACGCTAAACGGAGAGTCCTCGGGCCCGCGCTTTTTGCGCTTGGCCTTGGAGCGGCGCGGCGCATCGTCGCCAAAGACCTCCATGCCAAACTCGTCTTCCTCTTCCATGGGATGACGGTACTCGATGCTCATAATGCACCAAATACCACCCTGGAGAATCTTGGAATAGTCACGCACGTACTCGGCCGGCATCACAAACGGCTCAATAGTCAGATTGGCAAACGACGCCACGTAGATGTCTTTGTATTCGTCGAGCTTGGCCGTCACCTTATCGATAATGGTAAAGCGACCCAGCTCGCGAATCTTGGACTTGATGCGCTCGGACTCGTCGGGACGCACGTAGTTATCGGTGAGGATCTTGCGGATGCGCTCCAGGCCCTCCGCCACGGCGTCCTCGTCATCGGTTGAGCAGTACATGCCCAGCAGGTACTCCAGCACAAAGGTGGGCACGTTGGCACCACGCTTCATAAGGGCCGTGAGGTCCTTGCGCACGATTTTGCCACCAAAGTGCTCGAGCAGCTTGCCGTCCAGTCCATCCATGTCGTAACCGTCGTCCTCGGGAGCCTCGGCCACGGCCTGGACATAGTCATCGGTCGAGGGCTCGTCCTCGGCAGGCGCCACAGCCTCGACGGGCGCAGCAGCCACGGCCTCTGGGGCAGGCACAGCCTCCACCGCGGGCACAGCCTCCACCGGCACATTCACATCAATCGAGGGAACTTCCCACAGATCGTCGTCGTGACTATCAAACATAGGGCACACTCCTAAAAACCAAAGTCAGCAACAGGGGCAAACGAAACAGCGATGGTGTACGTCTCGCGCCAAACGATCTTGCCCGTCTCGCGCTCACGGCAGACCAGATAGTACGGACCCTTGGCCGAGAATCCATCCGCCGCACGCAACGCAAACTTGGCATGCACAACGCGCTCCTGCGAGTTAACAGAAGTCTTGTTGGCATGCGCCTTAACCGTATCGCTCACCTCGTTGCCGCTTGCATCGGTAAACACCAGCTCGTACTCGCACGGCAAGACCTTGCCTTGGGCGGGTTCTTCCTGGATCAAGTTGACCGAGAAGAGCGAGTTGGTCACTCGGCGTCCCTCACTTAGTACGCGCAGCGTCGCCGCGCGCGTGTCGACAAAGTCCTTGGAACCCGAGCGCGCACGCCAAAAACCGATAACGGGCACGCAGAGCTCCTGCAGGCTCATGCCGCCGTGGACGTAGTTGTTAGTGCCGCCGGGACGCTTGAAGTGCACGTTCTCGCGCGGGGCAAACCCCTCAAAACCGGCGCCCAAACGTCCCATGTCAACATTAACAAACACCCCGCGCACCTCATCCGAAAGCTCGCCCACGGCCTCGTTGGGCACCACCAGATGACGCTTGCCGTACATGACGGGAGCGTCAAGGACGGGAAGGTCCGGTTTGCCGAGCATCTGGCACTCGCTGAGCTCCCGACGCGTGTAGATAAAGCCGTGGTCCGCCGTTATAACAACACGCGCGCCCGGGGCGTCGGTGCACACGCGACGCGCCAACGCAGCAAGTTCCTCCACGGTGTCCGCACAGGCACCGAAGACGTCATCCTGCGTAGCGGCCTTCTCGCCCGTGGCATCGATCTTGTTGTGGTAGAGGTAGACAATTCTTGAGTCCTTGAGCAGCGCCTTACGCTCGGTTCCCGCCATGTTGAGGTATGCGCTCGAACGTAAAGCGCAGGCCGTGGGCTCAACGTGGGCAAGCACGGCCTCGCGCTGCGGAGTCGTCGCAGTGGGCATGCCGTCAGCCAGCACAAACGAGCCATCCGCTGCAAGCTCAAGCGCCTGGTGCGGCAACAGCGCGGGCATGCCCACCTCGGTGATGGAGGGAAAGACCGCCTGCATGCTAGAGACCTTGACGTTGCCGCCGCGCTCGCGCTCGAGCAGTGCCGCAACTTCGCGGGCCACCTCATAGCGCAGCGCGTCGCTCACGATAACGACCGTCGTTTTGGCAGAGCCCACAAAGGCGGGCAGCACATGCCAGTAGAACCCATCCTGCCGTTCGGGACCCTCGATGTAGCCGCAATCGGCCCACTCCCCTTGCGCAGCGGTCGCCCAGCAGGCATTGGCGTCGGCCAAGAACCAGTTGCTGTAGAGATTCTCCGCCCAGTCCACCACAGCTCGGGCAGGCCCCTCGAGCACATCGCACTCGGCGGAGCGCGCCCGCAGATACGCGGTGCACATATGGCGATAGGCAGCGTCCATGGCATACCAATCGGACGTGTAGGCATCCCATACCTGCTGGGGTTGCGCCAGATGGAACCCGCCAGCGTGTGCCTGCCTAAATGCGCACATATCGGCCACAGTGACAAGCAGGTCAAAGTAGCTCTCAACGCGACGGTACCAGCTTAGGTCGCAACGACGCGCCGCAAAGGTGCGCGCGTCCTCAACACGGTCCGCGCCCTGGGCAAACGAGCAGAACAGCTGCGAGAGCACGGCCTCATTGACGCACGGGAACACGTCGAGCGAGGCCAGCACATCGATCGGCAGGGCCTCAAACCGTGCAAAGAGCCCACGGGCATCTTCGACCAAACGGCAAATCTCAAATAAATCCTCGCTCGATGCCTGGGCATCGGCGGCCTGATCCCACGTACGCACCGCTTCAAGGCAATAGGGGCCGTAGGCGGGAGCCACATAGCTTTCGAGTCCCTTGAGCGCCCCCTCGGGAAGCGCGGTGGATGCCGCCGTAAGGAGCACATGGGATGCAAGCATAAGCAGTGAGTCGCGCTCGTACAGCGGCCCATCAAACCCATAGCAGCGCAGCATAAAGGCAGAGAGGACGTCGCGCAAGCTGTACTTATCCACCAGCGCAGCCAGCGCCTCGGGACCCTCGTGCAGCAGTGTGGCCATGCAGCCGCGCAGCACAAACGCGGGCCGCGCGTCGCCCGGCTCCTTGCCGCCAAAAATCACCGTAAGGATTCCAAGCTCGATATCGGATGCGCCCGCGGCGTGCGGAACGCACGCGGCAAACTTAGCACAGCGGGTCTTGGCATCAAAGAAGGTCTTGTGCTCGCGCAGGCTCTCGCGCACGGCGTCGATATTCTCGATGCCCAGCTGATCGGCCAAAAGCGAAAGATAGTCAGCCTGGAACTGATCGGCACACAGCTCAACATCGGCAAGCCAATCGCCCTCAAGCCTGCCGCGCGGGCAACGGCGATACAGCAAGATATCGTTCGCAAGGTCATCGCGGTTGATGAGCTTCTTGACGGCAAACATGCGGCCCTCGCAGGCCTCAACAAACCGCACCGGACGCTCAAAGTCACCGTGAGCAGGCATTACGCCGGCATCGGCCCCCACGCCGTCGAAACCCTCGGCAGCCAATCGCTCAAACTCAGGAGCAAACTCGCCGTCCGCATCGTGCCAAACCACCACACGGCGCGGCGCGCATGCGGACAACGGCTGCAAAAACCGCAGCTTGAGCTGTTCTTCTACATCGATCTTGGGCATGAATATCCTTACCGTATCTGCAGTTACTTGATCTTCGCCAGCACATCCTGAAACTTGGCGTAGTTGACCCTGACGCCGTCATCCAGGTCGATCTTAATCATCTGGTCTGCCAAATGGTGCAACTTCTCCTCGTAGCCGATGGTCTCTTTAAGCTGGTCATTGAGCTTTTTGACACGCTTATCCAAGCGCACGCGCTCACCACGCTCAGCACTGGCAAGGGCATCGTTGGCATAGCCGATCTGCGAGCGATAGCGCTCCTGCTGCTCATGCACATAGTCGGTTCGGATGCGAGCCAACAGGTCGGGCTGATAGCGATGCATGTAAACAAGGCACTTGAAGCCGTTCTTTTTGCCGCTGTCGAACAGCCAGTAAATGGGGCGTTTCTTATAGGTCTGGCAGTGGTCCTTATAGAAGTCCTTCAAAAAGTAGGTACGGATTACCTCGCGCGAGGTACCCTTACCGCCGAGCGCCTCGGCAATAAAGGCCAGGTTCTGCTCGAGCGTCTCCTCGCCGTACACGGTGCGCACAAACTCGATAAAGTAGCGCACGATGTCGTCGTCAAAGTACTCGTCATCGGTAATGGGCAGCACGTTGTCGCTATCGGGCATAAAGGTCACATGCGTGGGATCGGGCATCTTGGCCAGATAGTCGTTGACCGTGGCACCCTGGTCGGCCAAGACCAGACCGTCCACGTCCAGCGAATAGCGGCCAAACATGCAGCCCACGGCATAGCTTATGAGCGAGGTAATCTCGTCGCGCTTGGTGCGCACGTACTTGTTGCCCTTGTAGCTCTCCGGAATCTCTTCTGCCGTATCGAAGATGCGCGCCACCGAGACGTACCTGTCCTCGACCTCGATGGGCACCTCGCCCTCCATGTTGTAGATCTTGGCAAAGATCCGGTTGAGCTCCTCCTCGTTGGCGCGAAGCTGCTCAAAGCGAGCGTTGACCTCGGCCTTGCGAGCCTCGTATTTATCTTGAAGTAAAGTGGCCATAACTACAGACCTTTCAATTTATCAATACAGTAGAAGTTAGAAAACCCGAGCCCATTCCATTAATCAATAAACACCAAGACTCGTGAGCTGAAAAACAGCGAAAGCCTTCCGATGCTCGACCGATATCTTCAGGACAAGTCTGGCTATCAATAAATCCCATAAGTGAGAGACGACAACTACAATAAAGTCAATAAAAGATGGGACAGAAAAACGAATGCCATGATTAATGACAGAACAGTCAGGCCAGTTGATATTTTCAATCGCTTCCACATGTTGTTATGTTTCAAAAGGTAAGCCCGATAGGTAATGTTTAGGGAAGAGCAGTAGGACTTAAGCAAGTCCCGTTCCCTAATTTGCCCGCCCTCGTCGCAAGCCTCTTTGTAAGTAGTCGAGTACCTATCAAATTGTTCAGAAGGAGACGCGAGTGCAATATTGCTCCTTAAAAATATTGCACTGACAGCTATAACAAGAGCACAGCCAAGAAGACCAAGAAGAATCAAATAGACAAACAGTATTTGCCTCGTTGAAATCCCATAAACTTCCTCAAGACCTTGAATATTTGAAATATAGTCGAGAGGTGCCAGGTACGCAACGGACAGAATTGTGATGGTAACCATGAGGTTATCAACGTAGCGATTTAAGCTATCCCCCCTCTCTTTTTCAAATTCAAGTGAGGAAAGAACAATGTCTCTCAAGTAATCGCTAATCTGCCCCTCCTTGGAGAGAGCGCTTTTATCGACGTCATGTCGCTTGTTCTTTTTGCCCATGAAAGTCACCTTTACTACTTGGTTTTTCGATCAGGTAAACCCGCCGGTTTTTCATAAGTAAATTGCGTTAACCTTGTTTTGGGTCCAGGAATCGTGACCGGCTTCTTTGCTCCCGCCCCTTCATCTTTTCTTTTCTTGTCATCTTTCTTTTTTTCAGACATATTTAATTTCAATCCAATCTATCCAATGACGTTCTTTTGTTAAAGATAGGTGAGTCCTAACAAGACAGCTAAATTAAAGGATGACGCTTGAAATCCCAAGAAGTTTCAAACGAGTCATAGTCAGCCTTTGAAATTGAGCGAGAGTCTTCAACGAGTGAACAAACAGTCGGTTCGGCGGCCTTATCTTGGATGATCGGTAACTGACCGATTTGGCCTACCTCAAAGTTTAGAGTCGGCGACATAAACGCCAAATCAATTTCGGCAATGGAACAGTTGCAGAAAGCCTGGATGTATCGAAGCTCGTTCGGTTCCGCAAAAAGACATGCTCCAGCTACCTCAAAAAGCATCCCTCGAGGTGCAAACCTAAAGGAGGCGAGACTGGAAGAAATTTTAGACCAGGAAACTGCGGGCTTGAAATAGTCGTTCTGGTTCTTGATCACAAAATCAGGTGTAGAGAGATAGGTATACTTGGACAGAATTGCTTCCTTCATCTCCCGACCGTCATCAAACCAATTAACCACCTCATCGTAGTCACCCCACCACTTTCGATAGGAGCCGCCGCGAATAATCGGGAACCAACGGGAACCACTTTGCTTTGCCTCGGGCCTGCCGCCGCAATCTCGCGATGTGTTGGAAGGCACCACTTCCCACCATTTCCTCAAAAAACGGCCATTATCGCTCGTCGCCAAACCCTGTCGCGGAGTAGCAATGGCATCGAGCCTCTTTCCTTTTGCGAACGATTCAACAAGAGCGTCGCTGGCCCAGTAGGCTATGGGGGTGCTGGGGATCTGCTTGAAGGTGTCGGCGTCGCGACGGTAGAACCAACCACAGTCGGAGTTTTGGATGGCCTCCAGCGCCTTGGGAGCCTGAACCGTGGGGCCAGTAAAATCGGCAAGACGAACGTATCCGCCCTTATAGCCATCGATATGCGAATTGTGATAGGTAAATGTGCAGATAGGCACGGTTGCCCCTGCAAAGCCAGAATACTCGAGCTGAATGAGCGTGGTTAGGGTCTTGTCATCGATAAGCCTATTTCGAAGCTTCTCGTAGCTACCGATAAACATCCAAACAAACGGAGTCATCATTCCGATTTCGCCGTGCTCGCCGGCAAAGTCCATAATACGCACGATGAACGAAGAGAACAGGTCGCTCTTCACGTCGGGGTAGTTCTTCTTGACCCACTTGCTCATGAAGGGGTTAAAGCTGCTACTGCCCATATACGGAGGATTCGCAACGGTGCAGGTAAAACGACGGGACAGCTTCTCGCAGATGGCGGCAGCGCTTTCGAGCTTAGTTTTGGCCGTAGCGGCAAAAAGGTCATCGGAACAACTCGCGGCGGCAGCCTTGAGCTCGTCGATCTCGTCCTCTGAAGGATTGAGCAGCGAACCGATCTCGCCCAAATGGCTCAGCTCCTCGGCGAGCTTCTTGTTGCCCGGGAGCTCGTCCTCTCCCAGCGGGATGCTCGAGAGCACGGTAACGTCGGCGCGCACGGCGCGCTTGAAAAAGCGACGATCGTGCTCGCGGGCGCACATGGCAAGCGCCAGTTCCGCGATCTGCGCTGCACGGGGATCGATCTCCATGCCAGCGAGGTTTTTAGTAAGAATGAGCTCGGGAATTTCGCGCTCACGATAGCCGCGCTCCTCGTACATATGGAAGAGCAGCTCAAACGCATAGACCAGGATATGGCCCGAGCCGCATGCGGGGTCACAGAGGGTTATCTCCTCGGGGCTCGAGATGCGTATGAAGTCCTCGTGCTCAGCATCGGGCTCGATGTAATATTCCATGCGCTCGCGCAGCGAACTCCCAGGGTTATTGAGCATCCACAGACGGCCGAGCGAGTTCTCGACCATGTAACGCACGATCCACTCGGGGGTGAAGAGCTGCGTGGCAGGTGCGATGTCGGCCGCCGCTGCTTTGCGCTTGGACTTAAAGAACTCGTCTTTAACGTCGGCATTGTAATACTGATACATCCAGCCCAGAACGGTCACGCCCTCGCGCCAGGCCTCGTCAGTGAGAACGGCATTGAGCTTGCCCACCACGCCGTCGGTCATCATGAGGCCCTGGGGCAACAGCAGCTCCATGGCTCCGCCCACGCGTTCAAAGACGCCCGGCAGGCAATCGGCAAGCTCCTCGCACTGAGCCATAAACAGGTAGCGCCACAGCGGTTCATCCAAGCCGGCCATCTTGAGCTCGGTTATGCGATCGGTATCGGCCGTCGCTATCTCCACGTCCAGCGCGTTCTCCACGGCCTCGCTGCCATGGCTGCCGTCCGCACGACTCAGCATACGCATGCGGCTGGGAAGCCATCCGCGCGCATCCATAAAGCGAATGGCCACGATGCGGTTGAACCAGGTGTAGGCCGCACGATCGCGGAGTACCTCGTGACCCACCTCTGCCTGCATGCGCAACAGTTCATCGCGCTGCTCAACCTCAGCCGGACTTAGGGGCAGACTGTTGACGGTCTCGGACCCAGCGGGCACAGGTGCAGGTTCGGTGATACCGTAGCGCACCATCTGCGCCTCCACGCCTTTGATGAGCTCCATACGGGCCCAGGTGCAGAAACTCTTAATAGCAGAATCGTTCATGGTTGATGAGCCTTTCTAAACGCCATAGGCAACCGGTGCACGCTTTGGCACCGGTTGCTTCGCGGGCTAGTTGATACGGATCTCGTCGTTTGCAGCGAGTGCCTCCATAAGGCGGGAGCGCAAGTCGTCCACGTAGCGCTCCACGTCCTCTGCGGACAAGAGACGACTCGGCTTAGCCAGATCGGCGCGGCGCACGGTCTTGATTTTGCGCTGGGGCACAGGCGTTGACGACGCAGCGCCCTTGTTTGAGATCTTCTTGACCACCTCGCCCGTACTCGCGACCTCAGTGATGCGGCGCTCGTTGTCCATGCGCATACGGGCCGCATCCACGGCGTCGTACATCCCGTTGGTTGCCGCGCTGAGCCAGTTGCCCCAGTTAGTCGCGGCAACGCTCAGCTCGTTGAGGCTTTGAGCACTATGGGCACGGTTTTTGAACGACTCGTATTTGGTGCCAGCGTCTGCTATGGCATCCTTGGCTTGTTTGACAAAGCCCTCTTGCCCCTCGGCTTGTGCCTGCAAGTCTTGCAGATCGCTCTCGATGCAATGCAAAAACTCATTACGGCGGATGCCCAGCAGCTTTTTCATGTCGTCCTCGACGGGATCCATAAGCGGCTGCAGATCTTTAATGCGGGCGTAGGGCTTAGGATCTTTGAGGATCTCGCGCACCTTTGCCACGTTCTCCACCGCGCTGGGAATGTCATCGGAGGCATACTCGATACCCTCGGTACGGCTCAAGAAATCCTTGGCGTGGTCAAAAGCTGTTCGCTGGTTGGACTCGAAGAACTCGACCACCTTGTCAAAGTCTTCCTTGGCATCGAGCAAACGCTCCTCATGCTTGGTGAACGTGGTCAAGAACGCCTCGGCCTCGTTCTGGTCCTTAAGGACGTCGGCCACCTCCGAGCGCATCTTCTCGCACTCGTCCTCACCGGGATACGGGTAGGCCGGCTTGATGCCCGTGTAGTAGTCGCGTGCTATGGCGAGGCACGCCTCACGCAAGTCCTCGAGACGCTCTTTGAGCTCAGCCACGAGTTTATCCTCGTTGGAGGGCACGGTCTTGAGATCAAACAGGTCACGCATGAGCTCGCCCGTGGCCTGCAGCAACCGGTCGCTCATGCGCACGCGCAAACGCACCTGCGCCTTATCGGCATCCTTGCGCAGGAGCGCCACCATTCGGTTGTCGTTGGCCTGGATCGTCTGGCCGCCAAACAGCACTTGAGCGCGTTGCTCAACCACAAGCTGCGCCACCACATTTGCGATGTTGACCTCGCGCCAGCCATAGGGCTTTTGCTGGTACTTGCGCTGGATATCACCCATAGCGGTATCCAAGTGACGCTGATGCTGAACTCTGAGGTAATCCTCGACCTCCTTGAGGGCACGCGCATTCCCAGCGTCCATGCCATCAAGCCCAGTTTGAATATTGCCCGCCAGCGTGGAGCGGATATCGGAATCGCTCGTAACCGGCGCACCGATATAGCCAGCCTTACCGAAGATTACGTCGCACAGCTGCGCGAGCACCTGGTCAAAGACCTGCGCGGGTTTAGTGGCACGGACCTCAACCATGCGCCCGTTGACGGCGCATCGCGCACGGAGCACTGCCTCGGTCAAAAGGATGTCAGCCTCTTTCTCGTTAGAGTCTGCCTCGCGCATTTTGGTCTCGACGATCTGTCGGGTACTCGGCAGCAGCTCCTGCAGGTTGCGCGTCTGGGCGTACATGCGAATCCTGGCGGCGTTGACGAGCGGGCCCCAATAATCCACTTCGTCGCTCAAGGCCACGATGGCCTTATCTACAGATTTCAATGCCAGCTCAGCATCGTCCGCGCAGCCCAAGTCGCTGGCCATGGTCACCACAGAAAGTTCCATACCGCCCATGCTGGATCCATGAATCGAGCCATCCACGTAGCGGTCAAAGGGGAAGTCATTGGCCTCGCGGTTGAGCTTGCGCGCAGTGTAGATGCTGTCGAACAGGCGTTTCTTGATAGACTCGATCACCTTCGCGTTGTCGATCGGGGTCTGCGCGATCTCCTGTGCAATTTCCTGCTCCTCGTCGGTAAGGAAGCTGTAGGTATCACCCTGACGCGCAACGTAGGTCTCGTGCTCCAAGCGGGCGAGAGATTCCTTGACGCGGTCCTTAAGGGCGCGTTTGTCCACGTCGAGGCTATCGATCATGAGGATGGAGATGTTCTCGACCGTGGCCTTGACGTAGCCGATGTAACGAATCAGGTACAGGAGCTTGAGCACCTGAACGTCGTAGGGTTCAAGGCCCTCCGCGTTCTCGGCCGCACGGACCGCGCGGTCAACCACCTGGCTGATGCCGTGCTCAAGATCTTTGGAGATAGTGTCGAAGAAGCGCCAGAACGGCACGAGCGCGCCGGTCTGTTCATGCTGGATGGCCTGAGCGCTCTCCTGAAACGCGCTCAGCATGGAGCGCTCGCCCGTGGACATGTGCTTGGCCTTAACACCATGCTTGCGTACCTCGGTCATCACGTCGGGCAGGAGCTTAAACTGGTAGCCCACAAACGGGTAGCTGGCCACAAAATCCTTGGAGTTGGCGTAGCCGGCAAGGTCGGAGCGCGAGCCGCCCTCAAAGGTAAAGTTGTTTTTGAGGACGGCGGCGTCTTGCTCGTAGACCTGTGCAAGCATATCGGCCGCCGGCGCGGTCTTCTCGAGCACACGGCGTTGGATGACCTCGTCCACGCTGGAGCTGGAGAGCGAAAGGCGGGTATTGAAACGGCCCTGGATCTTTGAAAAGTCGTTGCCCACGGGCAGGCTCAGGTTGTCGATGGCCTCCTGGCTCGTAACCATTACCCACACGCGGCCACCGCAGGCGGCACCCAGCTCCTCGACGATGGTCTGAAGGCTCAGCATAAGGCTTGGGTCCTGGTCGTTTGTAATAAACTGACCCACCTCGTCGACCATAAAGAGCAAACGGAAGTTGCCACCGTGGGCCGCTGCCTGAGCGTCCACGTAATCCTTGACCTTTTTGGCAAAGACATCGGGGGCCAAAACCTCGTCCTCAGAACCCTCGAGCCAGTTCCATGCGGCCTTTTCGCTCATGCCGAGCACGCTCTGCAGCACCTCGACGACGTCGTCCTCAAAGTAGCTGTAGGTGTCGCGGGCCTGGAGCCAGGACTCGCCGTTGACGCGCTCAAAGGCCTCGCGGAACTCCTGGGTCTTGCCCAGGGAATCGATGTAGTCCTCGAGCTTTGCAAGCTTGAGGTCCTCGCCGTAGAAGCCGCGCGCCTCGTAGAACATGCGCTCAAAGCCGCGAAGCAGCGCCGTGGGAGCCGTATCGCCCTGCTTCCACTGACCCGCCTTGCTATCGATGTTAAAGAGGATGGCCTGCGTGGGCACCGAGCAGGCGCGCTCCATGGCAGCCGCGACCATGGGGTCGACGATCTTGCCGTCAAAGTAGCGGATGGCGCTCTTGCCGCCGATCTGGCGATTCTCGAGCAGGTAGCTCAGCATCTTGAGGAAGTGCGATTTACCGGAACCGAAGAAACCACTGATCCACACGCCGATCTTGTCGGTGCGCGCATCGATGGCATCGCCGTAGGCCTTGAAGAACGTGGCAAAGTGCCTCTGCAACTCGCGCGTCACCACGTACTCGTCAAGCTCCTGGCGGATGGACCCATCTTTTGAATCCTGGACCTTGACCACGCCGTTGATGGAGCGGTTGATGTCTTTTGCAAAGAGGTCGCGAATGATCGTGTTGTCCATGGGTGCTCCTTTGGGTTTGGGAACGTTATGGCAAAGGGTTGTTACCGGCGGCAGGGACTTGCCTGCGGGGAGCCGTGCTTACGAGATATCGATGGCGCGGTAGTAGTTGTCGGCCGGCAGACGGTTAAAGAGCTGGAAAGAAGAGCCGTTGAAACTGCCCGGATAGGCGGCGACCACAGGCACCTCATCAAAATCCGCAAGCATGCAATGGAGAAGCGTGTGCATGCGAAAGAATGGGAAGACCTCGCCCGCGCCGGTGAGGAGAACGACGTCTCCAGGCGCGTGCGGCTCGGTCTGCTCAAGGATGTACGCGGCGACTATCTCGGGCGAGGCGAACTTGGCCACGTCCTCGAGCACGCGCTGGGTACCGCGGCGCTCCTCTTGGCGTGGGATGGCCTTAAGGACACGGCGCTTTTCGAGAATTGCCAGCACGGCGTCGTAGAGGTTCACGACCTTGAGCGTGCACGGAAGCTTGTCGGCCTCGGCATCGCGTGAAAGGGTGTCAAATAATGCACGCGCCTCAAACTCCAGCGCGGGGTCATAGCAAAAGGTGTGGAAGCCGATCTCATTGCCTATGCCCTTGTTAGCCAAAAAGTCCTCGCTGCACAGGCATTCGCGCAGAAGCTGCGCGCGGCGCTCAAATTCCTGACAGGCGTGCTGAGAGCGGACATGCGCCGCCACGACGCTCTTACGGGAATGGATGCCGATATTGGTGGTGAAATCGGTCGCCGGGGTGATAGCAGGTTCGGCGGCGCTGTTGACGGGAGCCACGCTACATCACCACCCTGCCGGTAAGGGCCGCGATAAGCGACTGCTCGCCCAGCAGAACCAAGGCTCGCTCGAAATCGGAATCGAGGAAGAGTGGTGACAGACGCTCGGACTCCGGGCCCTGGCCCTCGCCGATAAGGCCGGCATGGCGGAGCGTCTGGCGGAGCGAGCCCTTAATGCGCTTGACCGTGGCCTCAGTCCAGCGGGCCGCGTCCGGATACTCCGTGGTAAAGCGTGTCATAAAGGCATTGAGGTCAACCGCCGTAAAGGCATAATCGAAGTTTTGTAGGCGCTCCCCTACCTCGACGAGCACGAGCTCGCGCACGATATCGTAGCGGCAGATCATGCTGTAGAAGATGGCCTGGTCCGCCTGCGTGGGAGTGCCGGATGCCATGAGCCTGGTTAGGGATGACACAGCCTCGACGGCGATATTGGAGTCGATGCCACGCACGGCGCATGCGGCGTCCGTGGGCACCATGGCGTCGAGGCGTCGAAGGCACACGGTTGCGCGGTTGGCGACCATGCGCTCCGTGGGATATTGAAAGAGGTTCTCGCTCTTTACGCGTACAATGACCTGCTCGTCGCTTGCGCCCTGCATACGAAGGGCAGCGACGATGCGCATCTCATGCGGGAGGAATTGCTCGCGGGTGAGCACCCCCCCCCCGAACGCTTTTTGTGGTTATATCCACAGTACACGCTCCAAGGGTGTCAAAGGCTGTCACAAGTGCGCCGCAACCCGGCAGGCAGGTGCGGCGCACATGACAATAATCATACCTGTTGGTAAAAAAGTTACCACGCCCAGAGTGTCAAATGTTGAGCAACAAAATTAAATCCGGTTAACGGTCATTTTCGCAGCTCAGAAGCTTTGACGAGGTCGCCCCAAATCACACTTGCCAGACAACCGCGCTTACGAATGCAGGCACGCACACGCCCAACGCCATCCTCCGCTATATTCAACATAGAGTTATACACATGCTTCTATGTAAGGAGCTTCATATGTCTGTCGTAAAGTCTATTTCTGATCAGACGCGCGCACTAACTACCATTCAGGAACGCGAAGATCACATTCAACGTGCCATCGCTCGTGGCTACGACGACCTCACCAACGGTCGCGTACGCCCCTGGAAACAAGCAAAGGCCGAGGCGGATCGGATACGAGCCTCGAGATAATCCCTCCCCCATGTAACCATCCTGTAAATCATAGCGGCGCAGTCGAGTTTTACCGAGATGCGGTCGCGCCTGGCGCTCCACTGTGCTAAAGTATCCCGAACGTTCAAACGACTATGAGGGGGACCTAGAAGATGGCACGTGTGCACAACTTCTCAGCTGGCCCGGCCGCGCTGCCTACAAGCGTGCTCGCCGAGATCGCCGACGAGATGATGGACTACCGCGGTTGTGGCATGTCCGTGCTCGAGATGAGCCATCGATCCAGCATGTACCAGCAGATTATCGACGACGCCGAGGCAACCCTGCGCCGCCTGCTGAGCATCCCCGACAATTACCGTGTCCTGTTTTTGCAGGGCGGCGCCACGCTGCAGTTTGCAGGCATCCCGATGAACCTCATGCGCCGTGGCCGCGCCGGCTACGTCGTGACCGGCAACTTTGCCAACAAGGCGCACCAAGAGGCCACCAAGTATGGTGAGGCCGTGCTGCTCGCGAGCTCCGAGGACACCAACTTCGACCGCATTCCCAACATGGCCGACATCAACGCGCGCATTGCCGCCGAGGCCGCGGGCGACGGGCTCGACTACGTCTACATCTGCCAGAACAACACCATCTTTGGCACCATGTTCCACGAGCTGCCCGATTGCGGCGATGTGCCGCTGGTCGCCGATGTCTCGAGCTGCTTTCTGTCGCAGCCGCTCGACGTCGAGCGCTACGGGCTCATCTACGCCGGTGCGCAGAAAAACGCCGGTGCCGCAGGCGTGACCGTGGTCATCGTGCGCGACGACCTCATCGCCGAAGGCCCCGCCTTTGCGCAGACGCCGCAGTACCTGGACCTTAAGACCCAGGCCGCCAAGGGCTCCATGCTCAACACGCCCAACACCTTTGGCATCTACGTATGCGGCAAGGTGTTCCGTTGGGTGGAGCAAACCGGCGGACTTGCCGCCATGGCCGAGCGCAACTGGGGCAAGGCCAACCTGCTCTATGGCCTGCTCGAGCACAGCGAGCTGTTCCATGGCACCGCGCAGGCCGACAGCCGCTCCATCGCCAACGTCACCTTCCGCACCGGCGACGCCGACCTCGACGCCGCCTTTGTCGCAGGCGCGGCCGAGCACCAGATTCAAAACGTCAAGGGCCATCGCCTGGTGGGCGGAATGCGTGCCAGCGTGTACAACGCCGTCACCATGGAGGACGTGCAGGCGCTGGCCACGTACATGAAGGACTTCGAAGCGCAGCATAGTTTGAGTCCGCGATCTAACTAGCCCGCAACGCGCGGGCCGACCAGCCACTTCAAACCACCTGTTTAAACCAAACCTGCTAAGGAGTTTTCCATGCGCAAGATCAAGACCATCGACGACATCACCAAAGACGGCAAAGTCGAGTTTGGCGAGGGCTACGAATTTGTGAGCACCGCCGAGGAGGCCGACGCCATCCTGATGCGCTCGACCGACCTGCACGGCTACGAGCTGCCCGAGGGCATTCGCGCCATCGCCCGCTGTGGCGCCGGCGTCAACAACATCCCCGTCGAGGAGTACGCCAAGAAGGGCGTCGTCGTCTTTAACTCGCCCGGCGCCAACAGCAACGCCGTCAAGGAGCTCGTCCTGGGCATGCTGGTGCTTTCGAGCCGTGGCGTGGTGCAGTCGATGAACTGGGTGCGCGACAACGCCGACGACCCCGCGATTCAGGTCGATGCCGAGAAGGCCAAGAAGGCCTTTGTGGGCCGCGAGCTCAAGGGCAAGCGCATCGGCGTCATCGGCCTGGGCAACGTGGGCTCCAAGGTCGCCAACGCCTGCGTCGATTTGGGCATGGACGCCTACGGCTACGATCCGTTCATTTCCGTTGAGCACGCGTGGGTGCTGAGCCGCGAGGTGCAGCGCGTGGGCACACTCGAGGATCTGTGCCGCGGCTGCGACTACCTCACCGTGCACGTGCCCAGCAAGGCAGACACCATCGGCATGATCAGCACCGAGCAGATTAACCTGCTGGCACCCAACGCCGTCCTCATCAACTACGCGCGCGAAACCATCATTGACGAGGACGCCGTCGACGCTGCCCTGCGCGAGGGCAAGCTGAGCTGGTTTAGCTGCGACTTTGCCACGCCCAAGACCGTCAAGATGCCCAACACGTTTGTCACCACGCACTCGGGCGCCGGCACTGGCGAGGCCGAGGCCAACTGCGCCGATATGGCCATTAGCGAGCTCAAGGATTACCTGGAGAACGGCAACATCGCGCACAGCGTCAACTACCCCGCCTGCAGCATGGGCAAGGCGCGCGCCGCAAGCCGCATCGCCTGCCTGCACGCCAACGTGCCCAACATGATTGGCCAGATCACGGCAATCCTTGCTAAGGACAACGCCAACGTGCAGCGCATGACCAACGAGTCCGCCGGCGAGAACGCCTACACCATGTTCGACACCGACGAGCACCTGGACAGCAGCACCATCGAGGCGCTCAAGCAGATTCCGTCGATGTATCGCGTGCGCGTGATTAAGTAGCGCCGGCGCCAAACCTGCCAGACAGACCACGAAGCCCATTCGCCCCCCGTTTTCACGAAACGGGGGGCGATTTTGTTGCTCCGGATGACTTTAAAATGATACCCAGAACAAGTTTTTTCAGATAATAGATAGTGAGGCTCCAGTCGCTAAGCACACCCGCTTTGATAAACAGCTTTATCAGGGACTTTAGTAGGTAAAAATCGGTCTCTATGTGCCGAATGTAAGTTGACTGTCCATTTTCCGAAACAACTTATTCTAGGTAGCATTTTTAAGGCCCGTCCAAGGCAAAATATAAGTATTTTGCGACCAAAACTCTAGTCCGCGCGACCATTTTCCGCCCGCGCGGCTACATTCCCGCCCAATCGATAAAAATCTCCTCACGAAGCCGCCGTTCGAGCTCCTGCTGCCGCGGCGTCTTGTCTTTCAGCGGCACATCGAGATAGGACATGATGAGCTCCATCACCACGCGGAAGGCATCGGAATCGGCCAGCTGACCATAGGTCATCAGAACGACGGGATATCCCATGGCTTGCAAAGCCGTCGTTCGATCGGAGTCCGAGATCTTGGATTCTATGGATCCGTGTATGGCTTTACCTTGGCATTCAACCAGGCACTCTCGGCTGCCGTCCTTATTTGCCAGCAGAATATCGGCATAGCGCCTATCAAGCCCCGAAATCAGGCGGGCACTGCGCGTCAAGCGAATCTCGACGTTATTGGTAAGGCGCAGCCCTTCGCCGCCGCGCAACCTCGTAAGGCCAAACAGCATCGAAGCCTGGACCTCGAGCGGCGATGCCGCCACCCCCGTAATGCATTTCGCGGCACGCGTGAACGATTTAGCGCCGCGGAGCCCCGGGATCTTATCGACGTACTCGGTAAGCTCAGAGAGCTCGATCAAGGGAGGTCGTTTCCACAAGTCCGTTGGATTCCCCGAGACATCCTTTACGTTTTCCCAGCCCGACCGTGCGTCACCCCACCGGCCCCCGTATGCCTGCTCAAGTGCCGACTTTACCTGAGGTGCAATCTTGCACACGGCAAAGGTGCCGCACATCTCATACATGCACATGATTAGACGCTCGTTTGAGACCGAGGAAGCCAGGGTCAGCAGGGTAAAGAGTGGGGACGCAACATCGAGGCCAAACTCCGTCTGCCGCACGGAATCAAACGGCCTCTCCCCGTTCCAAACATGCCTGACAATGCGATCGCCCTTACGTCCGCAGCTGCCCTGCGCCAACACGTGTAACGGGGTGCCCAGGAAATGCGTGACGAGCGGATGCTCACATAGGTGCTCCCTGCGCGGATCGTCCGCAGAATCGGGCAGGTCCGGCATTATTGCCAAGACCTGTGGAGGTATCCGGTGATACCGAAAGGCAGATATGTCGCACAGCATGTCGTCCATGAAGGGTACGTACCCGCTGCGTCGCTTGTGAACCCGCTCGGACGGCAAACGCGCTGGCTCGGCCTGCGAACGGTAAATACTGCCACGCCCACGTCGCGGATCTCTCAGGAGGCTTACAATCGGTTTGGAAAGCAAACTGATTGTGAGGTTGCATATGGTTGATGAGGACTTTGCCTGGCGGCTTACGCAAGGACTCGTGCGGATCGACAGCTCAGACCCGGGCGCGTATGAGGATGAAATTGAGCGCTTCATTAAGAGGCTCATTGAGCAGCAGCTGGCACAACTTGATAGTTCTGCGCTCGATGCCGTGCAGATTGAGGAGCTCGAAGTGCTGCCCGGGCGCCGCAACCTTAAAGTCACCGTGCCGGGCCAAAGCGACGAGCCGCGGCTGGTCTATATCTGCCACATGGATACCGTCACCTTGGGCGATGGCTGGGACGCAGACATCGCACCGCTTGGGGCGGTTGTGCGCGACGATAAACTCTATGGCCGCGGTGCCTGCGATATGAAGGGTGGCCTGGCCTGCGCCATTGCCGCACTGGTCCATACGCTCGAGCGCGTGGCGGCGGATGGCGCGCTGCCACGCCGCGGCTTTTCGCTCATCTGCTCGGTCGACGAGGAAGACTTTATGCGCGGCTCCGAGGCGGCCATCAATGCCGGCTGGGTCGGCTCGCGCGAATGGGTGCTGGACACCGAGCCCACCGACGGGCAGATCCAGGTGGCGCACAAGGGGCGTACGTGGTTCGAGATTGAAATGGCTGGCGTGACGGCGCATGCAAGCCAGCCTTGGAAGGGCGCCGACGCCGTCGCCGCCATAGCCGAGGTCGCGTGCTCGCTTCGTCGCACGTTTGCGACGCTACCTTTACATGAGGAGCTGGGGCCATCGACCATCACGTTTGGACAGATCGAGGGTGGCTACCGTCCCTATGTCGTGCCCGACCACGCTAAGGTCTGGGTCGATATGCGCCTGACCCCGCCGACTGATACGGCCGCCGCGACGCGCATGGTAGAGCAGGCCATTGTCGCTGCCGAAGCCGCGGTCCCCGGCTGCCATGGAAGCTATACCGCGACAGGCGACCGCCCCGCCATCGAGCGCGATCCAGCCTCTCCCCTTCTAGCTGCACTCAAGCGCGCAGCAGACGACGTGACAGGCGCGGACACGACCGTCGGCTTCTTTACCGGCTACACCGATACCGCCGTCATTGCTGGCAAGACGGGCAACCGCAACTGTATGAGCTACGGCCCCGGATCGCTCGCGCTCGCACACAAGCCCAACGAGTATGTGCCCCGCGCCGATATCAATCGTTGTCAGCAGGTGCTAATCGCGCTCGCCGATAACGTGCTCTGGGACGCGAACGGCCAAGTTGGGGCATAATAAGCCGCGAACAAACCGACTCGCGCGTTAGGACCGCCCATGAAAGCACTTCCGTTTCCCTGCATCCGCCCGGCTCAGGACCGCGTGCTCGAGGCGTTGCCTGCAATGGGCAGCATCCTGAGCGGCAACGATGCTCTGCGCGGAGCCATTGCCGATGGGCTCATGCTCAAGGACCCGGGTGCGGCGTATTACGTATACGAATGCTCGGGCGAGCCGGGTCGCGTGACAGGTGTCGTGGCGATTTGCCCGGTTAACGTACTGACAGGTAGCGACGAGGCTGCCGCCGAGAGCATCGACGCACTCGCCGCTGCGCGAGCAATCGCCGACCTCAAGGTACAGCCCCGTCCCGTGTCGCTCGCCTACGAGGCCTCTCCCGTCATGAGCATCATCCTGGGCGCCGCCAAAGAGGGCGCCTCGCTCTACGCCGTCACCGACCCCGCCGGCATTTCACATCGCGTGTGGGAGGTCAAGCGCGAGGACGCTGTTGCCGCCATCCGAGCCATGCTCGACCAGGCACCGGAGCCGACGCCGGCAGACGACCCCACCTACGCTGCCGCGCTGGCTGGGGCATCGCAGATTCTGGCCGACGAGGCCCGCACTGCCGGCGCCTACTCTGGCAAAGAGCCGTTCAACTTTGCTGTAGCCGTGCTGTTCCCCACCGCGCAGGTCAGCGGCGGCGCGCCGCAGATTCCGACGGGTCTGCTCACTCACCAGATCTCACGGTTATAACAGAGCCTAAACGCCCAGCACAAAGACTCGGCAGCTCAACAAAAAAGGGGGCGGAGATGCAACGCCAGCGCATGCATCTCCGCCCCCTTTCGCATCGAGCAAGTAAGTCGGCGACCCGCACCGCCACGCCCAAACTACCCGCGCTGCGGACCCGCGGCAGCCACGAGCGGCTCAAGCCCCAGCTCGCGCGCGTAGTCTTCCTGCGTAAAAATCTCAACCAGTTCAAACGTATCGGTCGTATCGTCAAACACGAAATGCAGCACCGAGCAGTTGCCCGGCACGCGCTCGCGCTCGTCGGCCGCCGCTCCCCTCACGTGGTCCAAAAACTCCTTGATGGCCGATCCGTGGCTCACCGCAAGGACGCACTCGTGGTCCGGGCGTCGCATGAGCTCGGTCAGCGTCGTCACCATGCGCTCACGCACCTGCATCTGACCCTCGCCGCCAAACTGGCGATAGAAATCGCGCCACGGGCGCTCGGGCATGAGCATCACGCGCTCGGCCTCAAAGTCGCCAAAGAACCACTCACGCAGGCCGTCCAGGCGCTCGTACGCCAAGCCCGGCCACAAGTTGGCGATAGTCTGCTCGGTGCGATGAAGCGTGGAGGTGTAGGCATGATCGGGCTCAATGCCGCGCGCACGTAAAAACATGCCGGCGCGCGCCGCCTGGTCGCAACCCAACTGCGTAAGCGGCGAGTCACTCCAGCCCTGAATAATGCGCTTAAGGTTGAATATCGTCTGTCCATGACGGACCAGATACAGATCTTTATTCATAGGGGTCCTTTCGTTCGTTACCAACCCAAGAGCGAAAACGCCCCGTCGCAATAGCCAAAATGAAGCACGGCACCGTTGTCGGGTAGCTCTCCCCCGCCAGTCACATACTCAAGAAACTCCTGGCAGGCTGAGCCGTGGGAAACCGCCAGCACGCAGTCGTGCTGCGGCCTGGCCATGATGCGGGACAGCGCCGCGACCATGCGCGACTGAAGCTGCACTTCCGACTCACCGCCAAAGGCCACCGGATAATCGCCCCAGGGCTGCGGCGGCATCTCGCGATTTGATGTGCCCTCCAGCGAGCCAAAATGCCACTCACGCAGGTCATCGACCAGCTCAATGGAACGGCCCTCGCCAACGATAAGCTCGGCCGTATGCCGCGCCCGGCCCAACGGCGAGGAATACACATGATCAAAGGCCACGCCACGCGCCGCAAACGCCGTACGCGCCGTCAGCGCCTGCTCGCGCCCGCGCGCCGTAAGCGGCGAATCGTGCCAGCCCTGCAAAATGCTCTGCACATTGAGCTCAGTCTGCCCATGCCGCACCAAATACAGATCTGCCACACACCCTCCCCTCGTACCACCACAAAGGGGACAGGAGCCTTTGTGGTGATTTTGCCGCCGGATTGCACCGCAACGACGCACAACTACAGCAGCACGTCGGCAAGCGGACGCTTGGGTACGTGGTGCATCTGCGCCTCGTCGCGCCAATAATTGATGGAGCCGTCGGGGTTGGAATCGATCGCATCGATCACCTGTGTCTCGGCCGGAACGCCAAACGCCATGATCAGCTTGAGCTCATACTTGTCGTTATTGAGCCCCATGGCATCGATCGCGCGGGGCGTAAAGGCCTTGAACATGCAGGCTGCCACCTCGGGCGTGGCGCTGCGGGCGGCGAGCATCATCGTCTGCGCGGCAATGCCCGTGTCGACCTCGGTAATGGGAGCGGCAGGCTTGCCCGGAACGGCGCGCTCGGCCAGAATCGCGATATAGCCGGTCGGACGCTCGCCCTCGGCAGGACCCGGCCAATCCTTAAACGCGCCGGCCCATGCAAGCTCATCAAATACACGCACGCAATCCTCGGCACCGCTCACCACATGAAAACGAAGACGCTGAGCATTGGCACCACACGGGGTCAGGTGCGCCAGCTCCGCCAGCTCAAGCAAAAACTCGCGCGGCACGCGCATAGACTCGTCAAAACGGCGGCACGTACGGGCACGACGGACCAACGCATCAAACGCTTCCAGACCGAGCTTTTCGCAACCTTGCTTTGCCATCGATTCGACACTCGACGGTGCCTCGGGAACTGCTTCGTTCATAGGGACCCCCAATACAAGCCAATTGTCCTTAGGAAAATCTAACCTAAAACGTAGGCAATAACGAACAGGGCTGCAATGTTCTACACCTGTTGAATAGAAAATCGCGACGTGGGGAACAACGGAAACAATTCGGGGCCTTTGGGTTACGTTTCGCCCTCCCCGACCCATACGTCAGCGCCCTTAGGGGATACTGGTTGTAACGATCAAGGCTTACGCCGCACGGAAAGGAGACTTATGGGCATCTTTAAGAACGATGACCAAAAATCGAGCCAGTTTGGATTTGACGAGAAAAGCATGGCGGGCAAAGCCGTCAAGGCCGTACGCTGGATTTACGCCATCACGGGCGTCTTAGCACTCATTGCTGGTATCGCGCTGCTTTTTGCACCTGCCAAGTCCCTCGTCTTTTTGACGACTGTCCTGGGTTTTTACTTTGCAATCACTGCTGCCATCAGACTATTCACTGCCATTTTTGAGCCGCTGCTGCCCACCGGCTGGCGCGTGACGAGCATCATCTCCAACCTACTCATTATCTTGGGCGGCGTCATAATCCTGCGCAACCAGGCCTTCTCGACCGCGACGCTCACCACGATGGTGGTTATCGTGGCCGGCTTTGGCTGGATTGTCGAAGGTGTCATGTCCATTCTGGAGTCCGAGCTTTCGTCCAACCGCGCCCTCGCTATCCTGAGCGGCGCACTTTCCATCATCGCCGGCATGTTCGTGTTTATCTATCCGCTGTGGTCGGCCAAGATGCTCGTCATCTTTAGCGGCGCCGCGCTGCTGGTGTTTGGCGTTACGCTGATTGTTCGCGCTATTCAATTTGGCAAACTGGTGCACTAGATGCCGCGAACGCTCTTTATTGATGCCGACGCCTGCCCGGTCACGCGCGAGTCGATTGACTGCGCGCGGCGGGCGGGCGTCGCCGTTGTTATCGCCGGCAACAGCACGCAAAACCTGGAACGGCACATTCGCCGCGACGACCCGCGCGATGCCGAGCACGCGCGACGCGGCTTTTGGGTCACGACGCTCGATGTGAGCGTGGGCGCCGACAGCGCCGACTTTGCCATTGTCGAACGCCTGCAGGCGGGCGACGTGGTCGTGACGCAGGACATTGGCTTGGCGAGCATGGTGCTCGGGCGCGATGCCGCCGCTATCGGTGTGCGCGGGCGCGTCTACGACAAAGCAACCATCGACATGCAGCTGTTTATTCGCCACGAGGAAAAGAAGGTGCGCCGCGCCGGCGGACGCACTCGCGGGCCGGCGGCATTTACCAGCGAAGACCGCGCCCGCTTTAAACGCAACCTCACCGAGCTGCTGCGCTAACCAAGGTAGATTTTTGGGACATGTCCGGAAATCTACCTTTTTGTTTTGAGCGGTGTGAGCGCTCGGAATCCATGGCTCAACAAAAAACGGGCTTCAAAATGCCATGCGTCGCCGCATTGCGCAGGCGCTGAGCATGGCTATTTGAAGCCCATTTTTTAGGCCTACTTAGAGGCCAACGGCGGAGAGGATGAGGCCCCAGCCAGCGCCGATGACGTACATCATGATCAGGAACACGGCATTTTCGCGGGCGCTGCGGTTGGTGCGGAACAGCACCAGATAACCCACGCCGGCGGAAATGAGCGTGCCGGCGAGCATCGGCGCCAGTTGCAGCGCGCCTTCCAGATACAGCTGTGTAATGACCACGCTCGCCGAGCAATTGGGAATCAGCCCGACAAGCGCCGAACCCAGGACAGCGAGTGTCTCGTTGCCGCGCAGGAACTGCTCGATCGCGGACTCGCCGAACGTCTCGAGCACGGCGACCAGAATCAGCGTCACCAGAAAAATGAATACCGAGACCTGCACGGTGTGCGAGATCGCACTGCGGATGATCGACAGGACAGGCGTCCCTTCGTGGGAGTGAGAGTGACCGTGACCATCATGGTGTTCATGTTCGCCCTCATGACCGTGATCGTGGCCATGTCCGTGTTCGTGCTCGTCCTCGTCTTCATCACAACCGCAATGGTCGCGCTCGCACAGCTCGTGGATGTGGTCGGCGCTCACGCCTGCCTCGGCCACCTCGTCGATGATGTCACCGCCGCTGTGGTCGTCGTGCGCGCAGTTCACGTGGGCCGGGTTGGCCGCGGTTCCCAGCACGGTACGGCGAATCGCCGCGTGCGCGCGGGCGTTACGGCGCAGGCCGCGAATGGCAGCGTCCACGATAAAACCCGTGACCAGTGCGATCAGCGCTTTCGAAGCCAAAAGCATCGCCATAGTCTGCACGGGAACCTGCTCGGCAAGCAACAGCGGCAGCATCTCATCGGAGGTCGAAAGGAACACCGCCACCAACGTGCCCAAGGTCACGACACGGCCGGCGTACAGCGTTGCTGCCATGGCCGAAAATCCGCACTGCGGCACCATGCCCAGCAGCGAGCCAACCACGGGACCCGCAGCGCCGGCGCGCTTGATAGCGCCGTTGACGCGGTCGCCCGCAACGTGCTCAAGTGTCTCGAGAGCAAGATGCGTCACCAACAAAAACGGCACCAGCGACAGCGTGTCCTTGCCGGCGTCGAGCAGAATATCAATCAGTAAATCCATGACGGATGGAACCTTTCGTGTCTTTCGGCAGCATTGTAAAAGTCCTAGCGGTCAACTAGGGTATTGTAGTTGTCCCGGGCGCGGTGCCAATAGTTGCCTATGGTAAACTATCATCTCGCCATAACTCAGTAACCTCGAGCCGCACAACGCGGCCCGTCCAAGGAGTAGCATATGAACGTATCGCAAGCACTCGAATACGAGCGCCAGCCGTTTATCCCCATGTTTATCTACGGCGACCACGGCGCCATGGAGTCCGAGCGCCAGAAGGGCGAGGAGGCCCTCAAGGTGCTCGAGACCGAGTACTTTACCGCCGAGGGCGACCCCGGCTTCGACTTTGCCACCGTGCGCGACCTGGCCGACCGCAACCGCGACCTGTGCGACCAGATTGGCGAGGCGCGTCTGCGCAACGTGACGCCCGCGACGCTCTCGCGCGGCCTGTCCGATGCCGACACCTGCGCCGCCATCGGCAAGATGCAAAAGCGCACCGCCGCGTCCGTTATGCGCGAAATCCGCGGCGACCGCGACGCGCTCGGCGTGGCCTACGCCCGCAAGCCCATCCAGGGCACCGTGCTCGGTATCGACATCGAGACCACCGGCCGTGCACCCGAGCGCGGCTATATCATCAACGTGGGCTGGGAGATCATGGAGCTCACCAGCGACGCCGTCCCGCATGACGCCGAGGCACACTACTGCGGCCTGCCCGACATCTACCGCGGCGAGGATGTGCCGTTGTCGAATATCCACCACATCACCTGGGACGACATCGACGGCAAAAAGCCGTTCCGCGAGAACAAAGAGCTGCAAAAGCAGCTGCTCAAGCTTATGAAGAAGTACCCGTACATGGCACACAACGCCGCCTTTGAGGACAGCTGGTTCAAGATCCACCTGGACGGCTACGCCGAGGCACGCCGCGCCGGCAAGATCATCGTCATCGACTCGCGCCAGATCTGCCGCAGCCTGGACGCCGACGTGCGCTCGCTCCCCCGCGAGTCCGCCCCAGCCGCGCTCGAGAACTGGGCGCGCCGCCGTGGAACCCTCGCCGCCGACGCCAACGAGCAGCACCTGGGCTTGGACGACACCGACCTCATGCTCCGCACCGTCCAAGCCGAGTTCAACCTCAAGAACCTATTCGCGAAATAACCGATCCATCTGCGGGAGCGCCTGCCAGGCACAGCGCAATCCGTCTGGGCACACCGGCACGCAGTAAACTAGGGCGCAGCCTTATGGCTGCACCCTAGTTTTCATCAAAACGAGCAAATACGCGTGCTTCACATAGTCGGCAGGTTGGCCCACCTACATTTTTCGAGTTGTTCGGCCAGCTGAACCACTAGTCAAGGCCCCTTGAACCGCAATCGAGCGCTATAGTCGCCCCAATTTCGCAACCAAGCCCTATAAATCTATCTGAATCAATTCGAATAGGACGTTGCGATCGCACCATTCGTATAGGATAAGGCCGAATAACTCAAATTATGTTGGTGAGGCTGGTAGCGCGCAGAGATGTGGTGTAAGAGGCGGGGAATGCCCCGCCTCCGCCCTTTCTTGAAAGGGAGGGGACACCGC
>OOCB01000888.1_pt1 | contig 44548 bp, 38 predicted proteins | sample 1671351 | NCBI WGS metagenome assembly OOCB01 (sample SAMN06348148, study PRJEB24527) | human gut metagenome | biome: human gut; feature: ankylosing spondylitis patient; material: feces | host: Homo sapiens | place: China | collected 2015-10 | reverse complement strand
GACCAAACTCAGCAGGTTCCTTTTATGTTCTTTATTATTATACATTACTTTGAAAGACCTGCTTCAAGTGTCCGTCTCGTGAAATCCATTCACCTTCGGGCTTATTGTCTTATCCATGAACTGTAACATTTTTTATGATAAAATTAAGAAAAAACAATAATACCGTTGCCCATAAATGCCAGCTTCGATATTTGAAGCCTCTAATACGTCCTTTTGACAGATAGTGAAGACTTTGCCAACACAAAAATATAATTGTCCATACGGCAAGATATGGTACTGCCGGATGATAATAAATACTGTCAAACAGCCTGCCACAAAGAAGCGCCTTTACTGCTCGTGTGCCGCCGCAGCCTGGGCAATACCAGCCAGTGAGGCTATAAATAAAGCATGGTGCTCCCTGTGCGATCCATTCAAGATCAAGCACATGCAAAATGCCAAGGCCGCCAACAAAAATAATTATACCAGCCACTATAATGCAAAAGAGGACATCTTCTGTCCTCTCTGCATGATCTTTATTTTTATGATCCATAATCATTCTTACTTTGCCAAACGAATTACACTTACAACTGGATAGTTTTCGCACAGCGCATCAAATTCATTTTCAGCCCACTCTGCTGTAATAAGTCCAAACTCATCTGCAATACCAGCATCTACAATCTGCTTTGCCTTAAAGCTTTCTGCTACAGCGTTTGCATCTGTTCCCTTTACACGCACAAAGTAGCTGTGTGTTGATTTTAAATGATCTGAAACAGTCATCTTTCCTAGCTCATATGGTGCAATCTCGGTAATCTTCGGATTTCTTGCTGCATTTACAACATCTGCCACTACAGCGGAAGCGGTTGGAAGCTTTCCTGCTCCTGCACCATAAAACATCAAATCGCCCATGCACTCACCGCGAACAAGGATTGCGTTCATTACATTATTAACTGCAAAAAGCGGATGCTCGTTTGTGATCATAACAGGACATACCATTGCACTGATACTGCCATCCTCTTTCTTTTTGCTTGTTCCAAACAGCTTAATATGGCTGCCAAGAACCTTTGCGTATGCAAAATCAGCTGATGTGATCTTTGTAATACCCTCAGTATATACATCCTCATAATCTACATATTTGCCAAATGCAAGTGAGGACAAAATTGCAATCTTTCTGCGTGCATCATGACCCTCAACATCTGCCGCTGGGTTTCTCTCTGCGTAGCCTCTCTCCTGTGCATCCTCAAGGACTGCATCATAATCAAGACCATCTTCACTCATCTTGGTTAACATATAGTTTGTGGTGCCGTTTAGAATACCGGTAATCTCGGTTACTGCATCGGAAGTAATGCTTGAAACAAGAGGACGAATAATCGGAATACCGCCGCCTACACTTGCCTCAAATAAGAAGCTTACATGATGTGCCTTTGCAATCTCAAGAAGCTCTGGACCATGCGCTGCAACAAGCTCCTTATTGGAAGTTGCAACATGCTTTCCAGCCTCAAGACAAGCCTTTACGAAAGCATATGCCGGCTTTGTTCCACCCATAGTCTCAACAACGATTGAAATTTCTGGGTTCTGTGTAATCAGATTAATATCCTTTACTACCTTATCTTCCATCACGTCGCCTGGGAAATCACGAAGATCAAGTACGCATGCCGGCACGATCTCATCTCCTGCCTTCTTTGCGATTGTTTCCTTATTCTTCAGCAATACCTGCACAACTCCTGAACCGATATTTCCATATCCTAACACTGCTACCTTAATCATACTTATGTCCAACCTTTCCAGTTATGTGATTTTTGAGCTTTGAGGGTCTTTTTACTCTCCTGTGTCCTCAGATACCTTCTCTCCTGTAGACAGCCATCTTAAATACGCGCTGATAAACAGATCGATGTCTCCATCAAGTACAGCGCTTGCATTTCCGCTGCTGGCACCAGTACGATGATCCTTTACCATAGTGTATGGCTGAAGTACGTAAGAGCGAATCTGATTTCCCCACGCGATGTCTTTTACCTCACCACGGATGCCGGAAATCTTTTCTTCATTTTCCTGCTGCTTTAACATATACAGCTTTGCTTTTAACATCTGCATTGCCTTGTCCTTATTCTGGAACTGGGAACGCTCATTCTGACAGGTAACAACGATACCAGTCGGAAGATGCGTAATACGAATTGCAGATGAGGTCTTATTGATATGCTGTCCGCCGGCACCACTAGAACGGTAGGTATCGATACGAAGATCATCATCGTTGATTTCAACATCAAGATCTTCCTCGATCTCTGGCATAACATCACAGGAAACAAAAGAAGTCTGACGCTTTCCTGCTGCGTTAAACGGGGAAATACGAACCAGTCTGTGAACACCCTTCTCAGACTTTAAATAACCGTAGGCATTCTCACCATTTACCTGGAAGGTGACTGACTTAATTCCAGCCTCATCACCATCAAGCATATCAAGAACTTCTACTGAGAAGCCATTTCTGTCAGCGTAACGTGTATACATACGATACAGCATACCAGACCAGTCGCATGCCTCAGTACCGCCGGCACCTGCATTCAAACGAATGATGGCATTATTTTTATCATACTCACCATTTAACAATGTGCTAAGTCTGAGCGCTTCAAGGTTTGTCGTGAACTCATCAAGAGACTCCTGAATGACAGGAATAACCTCTGGATCATTCTCCTCGTAACCCATCTCAATAAGCTCACTAATATCGTCATACTGAGTAGACAATGTTGTGTAGCTCTTTACGGTATCTTCCAGACTCTTTAACTCTTTTGTCATCTTCTGAGAACGCTCTGGGTCATCCCAGAAATCAGGAGCTTCCATATAACGTGAAAGCTCTGCAATTCTCTCTTTTTTGGCATCCAGATTTAAAGAAGCACCAAGCTCCTTTAACATCGGGACATAAGTAGACAGTGTGTACTTAAACTGATCTAACTCTACCACTTTTCTTCCTCTACTTTCTTTAATTCAAATTCAATATTTCAAGTTCAATATATCTTTGCGTCATTTACTCAGCAAATCTTCCGCAGCACTGCTTATATTTCTTGCCAGAACCGCATGGACACGGATCATTTGGCTGAATCTTCGGTGCATTTCTGCGAACCGGTGCCTTCACGCCGCTGTCATCCTTGTTTGTTCCTGTCACCTTTGCTACCTGCTCACGCTCCTCTGGCTTTTCAACCTTTACGCGGAACATCATCTTGACAGTATCCTCACGGATGCTTGCCATCATCTCGTTGAACATGTCATAGCCTGCCATCTTATACTCATTGAGCGGATCGCGCTGTGCATATGCCTGAAGACCGATACCCTGACGTAGCTGATCCATATCATCGATGTGATCCATCCACTTGCGGTCGATGGTCTTTAACAGAACAACGCGCTCTGCCTCTCTCATGCTCTCTGGATCTGGAAACTCGCTTTCCTTGTCTGCATAAGCCTGCAGTGCCATCTCTGTAAGAGTCTCTTTTAATTCTGCCTTCTTCATGTTCTTTGTTTCATCTGCTGACGGCATATATTCGGTAAGCGGAATGATGGAACGAAGCTCGATATTTAACTGAGCGAAATCCCAATCCTCCGGCGCCTGCTCATCTGAGATTGTGCGGTCTACAACCTGGCTGACGATATCTCTAATCATCTTTAAGATAACATCCTTCATGCTCTCTCCATCAAGAACCTGACGGCGCTCCTTGTAGATGATTTCACGCTGCTCATTCATGACCTCATCATACTTTAAGACATTCTCACGAATACCGTAGTTGTTGCCCTCAATCTTCTTTTGTGCCTTCTCAATTGCAGATGTTAACATCTTGTGCTCAATCTGCTCGCCGTCCTGAACACCAAGCGCATTGAACATGCTCATGATCTTTTCTGAACCGAACAGACGCATCAGATCATCCTCAAGGGAAATATAAAATCTTGATTCACCAGGATCACCCTGACGTCCGGAACGACCTCTTAACTGGTTATCAATACGTCTTGACTCATGACGCTCTGTACCAATGATCTTTAATCCGCCAAGCTTTCTTGATTCCTCATCAAGCTTGATATCTGTACCACGTCCTGCCATATTAGTTGCAATTGTAACAGAACCATGCACACCTGCGCCTGCAACGATCTGAGCCTCTAGCTCATGATACTTTGCATTCAATACGTTATGCGGAATACCGCGTCTTTTTAACATGCCGCTTAAAAGTTCAGAAGTATCAATATTTACTGTACCAACAAGTACCGGCTGTCCTTTCTTGTAGGTCTCCTCAACCTCGTCGCATACTGCCTTATATTTTTCTTTCTTTGTCTTATAAACAGCATCCTGATGATCAATACGTGCAATCGGCTTGTTTGTCGGAATCTCAACTACGTCCATGCCGTAGATATTACGAAACTCTCGCTCCTCAGTAAGCGCTGTACCAGTCATACCGCACTTTTTATCAAATTTATTAAAGAAGTTCTGGAAGGTGATAGTTGCAAGTGTTTTGCTCTCTCTCTTTACCTTTACATGCTCCTTTGCCTCAATTGCCTGATGCAGACCATCGGAGTAGCGTCTGCCTGGCATGATACGTCCTGTAAACTCATCGACAATAAGAATCTCATCGTCCTTTACAACGTAATCCTGATCACGGAACATCATATAGTTTGCTTTGAGTGCCATGATCATATTATGCTGAATTTCAAGATTCTCCGCATCTGCAAGGTTATCAATATGGAAGAACTGCTCTACCTTTTGAACACCCTGCTCGGTTAAGTTGATTGTCTTATCTTTCTCGCTGACAACAAAGTCACCAGTCTCAGTGATCTCCTCACCCATAAGAGCATTCATCTTGGAAAACTCTGCACTTGCCTCACCCTTTTCAAGACGCTTTGCCAGAATATCGCAAACCTCATACAGCTTTGTAGATTTTCCACTCTGACCTGAAATAATAAGAGGTGTTCTAGCCTCATCGATCAAAATGGAATCGACCTCATCGATGATCGCAAAGTGAAGACCTCTCATTACGAGCTGCTCCTTATATACGACCATGTTATCACGAAGATAGTCGAAACCTAACTCATTATTTGTTACATATGTGATATCGCAATTATATGCTGCTCTTCGCTCATCATTGTTCATGCTGTTTAATACACAGCCAACCGTAAGACCCAGGAATCTGTGAACCTTTCCTTCGTTCTCAGCATCACGCTGTGCCAGATAGTCGTTAACAGTAACGACATGAACACCCTCGCCTGCCAGTGCGTTTAAATAAGAAGGAAGTGCTGCCACGTTGGTCTTTCCTTCACCAGTCCTCATCTCTGCGATACGTCCCTGATGCAGTACGATACCGCCCGTCAGCTGAACCGGATAATGCTCCTCGCCCAACACTCTTCTGGAGGCCTCACGAACTGTAGCGAAGGCTTCCGGAAGGATATCATCCAGTGTCTCGCCCTTTGCAAGGCGCTCTTTAAATTCTACTGTCTTATGCTGAAGTTCTTCATCTGACAGTGCGACCCACTGCTCACGCATGCCGAGGATCTTATCCACGATTGGCTTGATACGCTTAAGCTCATGCTGGCTGTGAGTACCAAATATCTTATTTATGAATCCCATATCTGCCTCCTAAATACATACCGATAGTACAACAGACTAATTCTATCATTTTTCCTATAAAAATTCAAGACATTTTTATTCCTACTTCAGTTTAGGGTTTTTCCGGAAAAATATAAAAAAGATGTATAAAAATTCTCTAAATTACATCAAAATTATATTTACAAAATCATTGTTTTGTGCTATACTCTTGGTAAATAAATAAAGACACATTTTATTTATTTCTATGATTCTATCGGAAGGAGCTGATTGTATGAAGTATATCATTACAGGAAGAAATATCGAGGTCACTGAGGGCCTGAAATCAGCAATTTATGAAAAGATCGGAAAACTTGAGCGCTATTTCACACCAGATGCAACAGTTTATGTTACGTTAAGCGTTCAGAAGGATCGTCAGAAAATCGAGGTTACGATCCCAGTTAAAGGAAGCCTGGTTCGTGCAGAACAGGAAAGTTCGGATATGTATGTTTCGATCGATTTAGTAGAAGAAATCATTGAGCGTCAGCTGAGACGTTATAAAACGAAACTGATTGCCAGAGAGCAGGATGGCGGAGACTTCTCAAGTGCCTTTATTGAGGAAGAGGATGAGTTCTCCGAAGAGAATGAGGGCATCAATATTGCACGTGTTAAGCGTTTCCCATTAAAGCCAATGAATCCTGAGGAGGCTTGCCTTCAGATGGAGCTTTTGGGACATAACTTCTTTGTATTCTACAACTGCGATGAGGATCGCGTAAATGTCGTTTACAAGAGAAAGAATGGTACTTATGGTCTGATCGGACCTGAGTTCTAATAATTAAATTGTTACTTACAGGGCATCTCAAATGGAGGTGCCCTTTTTTTCGACACTTTTTTCCATTTTTTACCACTGTCAGATAGAGTTTTGTCTGATTATAGCTGTTTTTGTTGCTGTCAGCAAGTTATGCTTCCTATCTATTAGATATATTCTTATACTAGGAGGTAGGATTTATGGACTTTGAACAAATTGGAATGCGCATTAAAGCATGCAGAAAGCAAAAGCACCTGACGCAGGAGAAGCTGGCAGAATGCCTTGACGTTTCTTCTCATTATATCTATGAGCTAGAACGTGGCGTAAAAACGATGAGCTTATACACACTCAACGATCTTTCGACTTGTCTTGAGGTTTCGAGTGACTATTTGCTCTATGGCAAGGACAATACTGATTCAAACCCGATTCCCGAAGACGCCCTGTCCGTGATGATTAAGGATCTTCCATCGCAGCAGAGAAACAGGCTTGCTGATCTGCTTAAGGTGATGATGCCGTACATCTCTCTTGATGAGTCAAGCCAGACATCAGGCAATGATGCCGGCAGAAAAAAAGTAAATAAGTAAGCACAAAAATCCGAGGCAGTCATAATTCAGCCTCGGATTTTTGTATTTTTATCAGTTACTTTTATTTGACATTAAATGCCTTGATGCCTGGATATACAGCACTTGCTCCAAGCTGCTCTTCGATTCGAAGAAGCTGATTGTACTTTGCAACACGCTCTGATCTAGACGGTGCACCTGTCTTTATCTGGCATGTATTTAGTGCCACTGCAAGATCTGCGATAGTTGTGTCAGCAGTCTCACCGGAACGATGGGAGGAAATTGCGGTGTAGCCTGCCTTATGAGCCATCTTGATTGCCTCAAGTGTCTCGGATACAGAACCGATCTGATTTAACTTGATTAAGATTGCATTTCCTGCACCCAGCTCGATACCTTTGGAAAGTCTCTCGGTATTGGTAACAAACAGGTCATCACCAACCAACTGAACCTTGTCGCCCAGTCTCTTGGTGAGCTTCTGCCAGCCTTCCCAATCTTCCTCATCAAGACCATCCTCGATTGAGATGATTGGATACTTCTCGCAAAGTGCTGCCCAATGCTCAATCAGCTGCTCCGCTGTATACTCAGTACCAGCCTTTGGAAGCTTGTAGTAGCCCTTGCCTTTCTCACTCTTCCACTCAGAAGAAGCTGCATCCATTGCAATTCTAAAGTCTTTTCCTGGCTCATAGCCTGCCTTCTTTACAGCCTCAAGAATAGTCTCAATTGCTTCTTCATCAGACTTTAAAGCTGGTGCAAAGCCGCCCTCATCTCCTACTGAAGTAGCCAGTCCTCTTGACTTTAAGATAGAAGCCAGTGCATGGAATACCTCTGCACACCATCTTAAGCACTCCTTAAATGATGGTGCTCCAACTGGCATGATCATGAACTCCTGTACATCAAGTCCTGAGGAAAGTGCATGACAGCCACCATTGATGATATTCATCATTGGAACTGGAAGACGATTTCCTGAAACACCGCCAAGGAAACGATACAGCGGAATGTCTAAGGAAGCTGCAGCTACACGGCATGTTGCGATGGAAACTGCAAGAATGGCGTTTGCGCCAAGCTTTGACTTATCCTTTGTTCCGTCTGCTTCAATCATTGCCTTATCAACTGCATAAATATCAGAAGCATCCATACCAGTGATGGTATCGTTAATAATTGTATTGATATTCTCAACTGCCTTTGTAACGCCCTTCCCAAGATAGCGGCTCTTATCTCCGTCACGAAGTTCAAGTGCCTCGAACTCACCAGTAGAAGCACCACTCGGTGCTGTTCCTCTTGCTACAGTTCCATCAGCCAGAGTAACCTCTGCCTCTACTGTTGGGTTTCCTCTGGAATCAAGAATTTCTCTTCCTACAACCTTCTCAATCTCTAAATAATCCATGATCGTACCAAACCTTTCTTTTTCTTTCCACTGGTCTCCAACGGGAGAACACTCCCGTTTCAGCAGTATGGAGCCAATGGTTATTTTGCGTGAAGTTTGAAGTTGTTTTAAGGCATGTTCTTGTTAGCCTTTGCAACTATTAGTTAGTCTACACTAATATCTTTTAACATGCAAGCATTTTCTTATTATTGAAAAAATTTGTTCATGAACGGAGTCTGATGGAATAAGGACAAGAAAGCTGCACTGGCTCCCACGAACAGTAACAGTCTGTCCGAAAAAGATTTATTATATCCATCTTTTTTCTCTTGACAGATTTGAAATTGGATAGTATAATCTCATTTGTGTTAGATATTTCTAACTAGTATTATGTATAACTAATTCAAATTTTTATTAGGAGACGTTTATGGACCATTATTTGATTGAACATTGTGCGCCGACGTTAGCGTCTATAAAAACAGCAAATCTTTTCCGTGTCAGCTTTGATACTCAGAAAAATTTGTTTGATGCGGTACGCCGCTGGAACAATACACTTCGCGACAAAGGCGTTTTATGTTTTTGCCTGTGCCTTCATGAGCACACTGCTTTAATCTATGTGGTTCGTATGAGTCGTCTGCAAAATGATCTGTCTGATCCAGCTGTCGGTGAATTTCTTTCCTCCTTTGGCTATACAAGCCAAAACGCAATCGACGCTCTCCTCATTCTCAGACAACATTTGATGCAGTCTGGTACGTTTCCTCATGAAATAGGAATTTTCCTTGGATACCCACTTGCGGATGTGAAGGGTTTTATTATAAACCATGGTCATAACTGCCTTTGCTGCGGTGACTGGAAGGTATACAGTGACCCTGAAAATGCAGTTAAAACCTTTAGGCGCTACTGCAAATGCAAGCAGATTTACCGCAGAATGTGGGAACAGGGAAAGGATCTTCGCCAGTTGACAGTCAGCGCATAAGTGCCTGACTGATTTGACAAATAAATTTTTAAAGGAGAATATTATGAGCAAAGTAGCTATTGTTTATTGGAGTGGAACAGGAAATACAGAGCAGATGGCAGAAAGCGTAGCAAATGGAGCTAGAAATGCCGGCGCTGACGTAACTACTTTTACTGCTGCTGAATTTGATGCTGACAAGATGGATGAGTTTGATGCAATTGCATTTGGATGCCCTTCTATGGGTGCTGAGCAGCTTGAGGAAGATGAGTTTGAGCCGATGTTTACAGCTTGCGAATCAAAGCTTTCTGGAAAGAAAATCGCTCTGTTTGGCTCCTATGGCTGGGGTGACGGTGAGTGGATGAGAAATTGGGATGAGACCTGCCGCAATGATGGTGCAGTAATGGCTTGCGATTTTGTAATCTGCAATGATGCACCAGATGAGGATGCTAAAGCAGCATGCGAGGAGCTTGGAAAGGCTCTTGTATAAAGCCAACATATCATATTACGAAAAGACCCGAAGGCTACATCGCCTCGGGTCTTTTGATTTTGTGCGTTTTATCTAATTAATTTTTTAGTCGATTGTGTAATCCAGGCAGGAACGGATTGCAGTGTGTGGTCTTACCTTTCCATTTGCAACTGCAACGTGAGCCGGATGTACGGAGTAGCCCTTTAATGCTGCCTCGTCAGTAAATGTAGAATCAAGCATCAAATCTGCATTTGAGCTTTCCAGTCCATTTATGTTAACATGAATCTCTAACAGTCCCGGAATCTGACCTGCAAGTCCCTCAAGACCAGCTTTGATTTCTGCCTTGATTGCTTCTTTTTCTTCTTTTGAATACTCATTCTTTAATGTCCATAAAATTACATGCTTTACCATTTTTTCTCTCCTGTTCATTTTTTAATTAATTTTGTTTTTCACGAAACGAATGCGGTCTAATTCAAACAAGTCTTCTTCCCCTTCAGCAAAGAATTGAAGTTCAATCTCATACCGACCACTCTTATTGAGTTCGATTGGCGCTTTCCATGTTGTTTCCTGATGGATATCCTCTATATTGATCACACCAACTGACTCACCATTTGCCAGAATGCTAATTCCACATTCCTTCAGAGCTGTTCCTTCGATCTTGATTGCCCAATTGGCATCCTCCAAGAACTCGATATAGCGCCATTTTACGCTGCAGCCATCGGTGATATGTACAAGTGGGAAGCGTCCTTCTTTCTCGGTAAGATATGCTCCACCAGTCAGACCGCACTGCCAGCCTGCTTCAATACCTGCTGTGGCATCTAGTCCATGCGAAAATCCCTGTGAGGTCATCTCTACCTGCTCGATAATTCCTCTCTCTTCATCTACCTCAATACGCTCGACACGGGCACGGCGCGCATATTTTGTGTTGTTGGAGGAACCATGATAAAATACATACCACTGATTTTCAATCTTCACGATTGAACCGTGATTATTCCAGCTTTGCGGATCTATTCCTGTATTGTCGATGATACGGCCTTTTCTTACATACGGACCAGCAACAGATTTGCTTACTGCATAGTCAAGATTTGTCGGATGACCGCCATTACGATGTGTTTCATCAATAAATTCACTTGCATACACGATAACATAATGATCACCTACCTTGCGAAGTGATGATGCCTCATGGAAACCATGACCATCATCATCCTTATTGATCAATGCTTCCTCATATGTATCCGGATTCAGTGTACACATGTCATCATTTAATTCTGCCATATGGCAATGGCCCTGACCCCAGGTGTAGTAATATTTTCCATTGTCCTCCAAAACAGACGGATCAATGCCTTCGATTGGCTTTCCTCCCATCGTTATCTGCACAGCATCCTCAAACGGTCCGTATGGGTTCTTGCTTTTTGCAACACCCTCTGTTCCATCTGAAAGGCAGAAATAGAAATAATACCACTCGCCTTTTTTTGTAACATCTGGCGCCCATAAAAGTCCATTTGACCACGGCACGCCTTTTTTGATGCCCTCATTTTCGTACTCATCGGTTGATGCCAGCACTGGACCATGATCGGTCCACTCGGTCAAATCTGATACAGGTGCTGAATATACATGAAACTTATGACAGCAATACTCTCCGTCAAACTCATCCTTTGAGCCATACAGATAAACTCTTCCATCAAATACTTTTGGCTCTCCATCTGGAATATAAATATCCAGCGGCAGAAATGGATTTTTTGCACCACTTTGATAGACAGCGTTTGCAGGCTCTTTAACATATTCCATGTTTAATCCTCCAATCTATTGGGCTTTTGTCTTAAACAAATCCTTTGACCCCAACTAGAAAGTATGATACCATGGATAACGATTGTTGGCAAATACAATCCACTCTTATTTGTAACTATTCAGAGCCATGCAAAATTGCTTTCTGTGAATGCTTGCATTCAGACAGAATAGCAATTTTATATGGCGAGGTAACCACATGAGCAAAATAGAAGCATCGAAGATGCGATTTTGCGAATGGGGTTCTGAATAGTTACTCTTATTTTTATTATTACGAAAGGATTTTTTTATGAAACGCTCTCAATTAAAAAACTCATTTTTGCTGCTTTTGACTGCGGCTATCTGGGGATCTGCTTTTGTCGCACAAAGCGTAGGCATGGACTATGTTAAGCCGTTTACGTTTAATGGAATACGATCTGCAATTGGTGCACTTTTTCTGATCCCTTGCATCTTTTTCTTTCAAAACCGCACAAATTCTTCTGAAGTATCACCGGCAGACCAATTGAATCAGTCAGCCAAAACTCACGCAGCATCGTCAATTGATCGAAAAACATTATTCTTCGGCGGGCTATGCTGTGGTATTGTGTTGGCGGCTGCTTCTTCCCTTCAGCAGATTGGAATTTCCTACACAAGTGTTGGAAAGGCTGGTTTTCTGACTGCTATCTATATTGTTCTTGTGCCGATTCTTAGTCTATTTTTAAAGAAACGCTGCAGCCCGCTTGTATGGCTTAGTGTCGCACTGGCAGTTGGCGGTTTGTATCTGTTAAGCGTTCCTGATGGTTTTGGCTCTATTGGAAAGGGTGATCTTCTTTTGATTGCCGGCTCTTTCTTATTTGCCGTGCATATCTTAGTAATAGACTATTTTTCACCGCGCTGCAATGGTGTGGCTTTATCGTGTATACAGTTTTTTGTATGCGCGGTCGTATGTCTTATTCCGGCATTTATTTTTGAGCAGCCATCACTTTCTTCTATTCTTGCAGCATGGGCACCTATTTTGTACGCTGGTGTTCTCTCCTGCGGTGTCGGCTATACGCTTCAAATTATAGGACAAAAGGGTATGAATCCAACTATCGCATCTCTTATTTTGAGTCTGGAATCTGCTATATCTGTTCTTGCCGGATGGCTGATTCTTGGTCAAACGTTATCGGCACGTGAGCTTGCAGGATGCGCTATTGTTTTTCTGGCTATTGTTCTTGCACAGCTTCCATGGCCGCCCACAAAAAAATCTTAAAGAAAGGCATTTTATGGACCGAACACTTACTTATACCGTCTCGATTGAAGAAAGTGACCTGCGCGCAGATCAGTTTTTATCGCGCCGCGGCTTTTCCTCTCACCTTTTGACGCGGCTTCGCAAAAACATGGAACATCTTCTTATAAATGGCACGCCAAGCCGCACAAACACACCGCTTCACGAAGACGACATTCTGACAGTACATATTGTTGAGGAGCATTCCTCCTACCATGTGCCTCCTGTAAAGCTTCCTCTTTCAATTGTCTACGAGGATGAGGATATTCTTGTTGCAAATAAGCCGGCTAAAATGCCTATTCATCCTTCTATGGACAATTATTATAATTCACTGGCAAATGCTCTTGCCTGGTACTACCGTGACAGCGGCAATTTTATCTTTCGCTGCACAAATCGCTTAGACCGAGATACCTCAGGGCTTACAGTAATTGCCAAAAATATGCTCTCCTCTGCCATTCTTTCTGATATGGCTGTTCGTCATGCAATTACGCGTGAATATCTAGCGATTGTGCGCGGTGTCGTTACTCCTGCGTCCGGCACAATCACTGCACCGCTCTCAAGAAAGCCTGGCTCTATAATTGAGCGCTGTGTAGATTTTGAACACGGAGAACGCGCCGTAACTCATTACAAAACATTAGAAACAAAAAATGGGCACAGCCTTGTCTCTTTACAGCTTGAGACAGGCCGCACCCATCAGATACGGATTCATATGAAATATTTAGGTTTTCCGCTTGTCGGTGATTACCTCTACAATCCAGATATGGAATTTATCACACGTCAGGCGCTTCACTCATGCCGTCTTTCCTTTGAGCATCCGATCACCGGGGTGCCGCTCTCCTTTGAGGCACCACTTCCCGAGGATATGAAACGCGTGCTTGAGCCATAAAACTGTTCACAACACTTGGCAAGGACTTCGATGATTGTGCTTCACTCCACATTTTTGAGTGCATCTGTCATCGGAATTGCCTTGATTTTTTTGATCTGGAAGAATGAGATCACCGCATACGTGATTAGTCCGGCTGCAAGAACTTTTAACAGATCTGCCGGTTCCATATAAAATTCCAGATAGCCAGAATACTCGGCAAATGCAATCTCGCAAATAACCTTCAGCAGCACAATACATAACCCGATTGTCACTATCAACGAAACAACTGATACGATTGTTGTGGTACGAATATATAAGCGGTTGATTTCCTTGTCACTGTAACCTAAAATCTTTGCCATGGAAATTGACTGCGCATTTTTCTCGATTACTACCTTTGAGAGCAGATACAAAAGCAGCGCAAACATGATCACGCCAAAGCCCTGAAAGAGAACAGCCATTCCACCCATTGACAATCGAAGCTGTCTGGAGGTCTTTGTCAAATCTTCCTTTGATATAGTCATTGCAATGTTTTTCTGCGTCAAATCAGTCAGTTCTTCATTTGAAAAATATCCTGGATAATAGCTTCCCTTCTCAAATGTTTTCTCAAACGCATCACAATTCATAAAGACAGACAGTGCAGCCGGATATGTATAGATACCCGTAACGGTAAAGGAATACGTTTTCTCCCCATACTCTTCCTGCAATGTAATTGTATCACCTACCTTGATATGCTGCTTATTTGCATAGGCATTTGAAATCAATACCTCATCATCTGCAATGCTGCTCTTTATGTAGGCGCTGTTTTCCTGTACGCCATACACCATCACTTCCTCGCTCTTGTAGCGTCCCTCCTGTGTCTTTAATACCGTCACATCATAGCTTTCCGCCTCTTTATTTTCTGTCTTTTCTTCGCTTACAAGCACATACTGATGCTCTGCAAGAAGATGAGTTGTAATCTCCTGTTCGAAATGATCAAGCAGCGGTCCAAACATAAATCCAAACAATAAAATCAGGTTTGCGAACAAAATTCCGATAAACAAAATGACATAGTTTGGAATGTTCTGAAACAGGATTCTCATACGGAACCTCTTCATAATAGGAATCGTAGTCTTTAAGCGAAATGCCTTTTTCTTTTGTCTGCGGCTCAAATCACGACGAAGGAAACGAAGCGGTGAAAGACTCATCTTTTCTGCCAGCATAATAAAATTAATGGCAAACATCAAAAGCACTGGAATTACTGTTGTCTTGACAAATGCATCGGCGTTCCAGATCGTGACATAAGTCGGAAGGCTATAGCTTGCATAGTACAGTGCTGCCATATAACCTTTAAATACAGTGTATCCTAAAATATTTCCAATCACTGCTGCAATCAAGACAATGAGCATCGGCATTGCCATATAATGACGAATCAACTCGCCCTTTGAGTAGCCAGACGCGCGAAGTGTACCGATTACTGCTGATTCCTTGTTGATCGTGTTGCTGGTAGTCACGGCAAATACAAACGCAATAATAGCAATGACAATATAAAGAAATACGGTAAACATAGCATTATCGCCCTTTATATCATCTCCGGTAAAGATAATCGCCTGATTTACATACTCTGGTATAAAGCCTTCGACACCGTTCAGATTCAAAAGCGCATTTATATACAAAGTTTTCAAGAAAGATTCGCTGAGTGTCTTTGCCTCTTTCTCATCTGCCGGACGCTCGTTGTAACGCCATGAATAATTGTAGTGAAGATGATCATCGTTGATTTTATTAAATCCATCCTCTGTCACAATAGCCACACCAAATCTCACAGCGTCAAACATCATATCTGACGTGGATGAAAACAATGCACTGTAATCAGAAAGTGCCACTAAACCGCATATTGTGTAGGACACGTCTCCAAGCTCCATCACATCACCAACAGAAATTTTATTATTTACAGCATACATACGGTCAATTGCAATCTCATTTTCATCTTCTGGAAAGCTTCCTTCCATCAGGCATTCCAGATCAATTTCTGTACGCTTCTTAAAAATACGAAGCGTACTCTCCACATTCTTTGTCTGCTCTTCTTTATAGAAGTTTGGATAAATCTTTGTTCCATCCTTTTGCAAGGCGTCTAACAGACCGCTTGATGCCTCTCTTTTAACCTCAAAATTTCCATCTTCAATATTATATTTTTCAAAACTCTCATCATAGGCCTGTGACATACTGCCGCTCGCAACCAAAAATCCAGATACAAGCGCGATCACACCTGCTATAAATACAAACAGAACAATATATTTTCCAGCCTCGCTCTTTAATTCCCTAAGAAAACGTTTATTCAATGGATTTGTTTTTTTCTTTACCATTCCAGATCCTCCGCTGCCATACGCGTCTCATTGCGGCAATTCTCACGAATACGGCCATCATGAAGCTTTACAACGCGATCTGCCATCTTCTCGATTGCGTTATTATGTGTTACCATAACAACAGTATTTCCATATTTGCGGTTAACCTGCTCGATTAGTTTTAAAATCTCCTTTGATGTTGCATAGTCAAGTGCACCTGTTGGCTCATCGCACAGCAAAATATCTGGATTCTTGACAATGGCTCTTCCTATAGCTGTTCGCTGCTGCTGTCCTCCTGATAACTGATTCGGCAGCTTATGACGATGCTCATACAAGCCAAGTGTCTTTAACAAATCATCTACATCAAGTGGGTTGTCACTTAAATAAGCACCAACCTCTACATTTTCCTTGATATTTAAATTTGGAATCAAATTATACATCTGAAAGACATAACCTAGATGCTTTCTTCTGTACAATGTCAGCGTCTTTTCGTCCATATCGGCTGTCTTTTCGCCATTAATTGCAATATAGCCGCTGTCTGAACTGTCAATTCCCCCAATAATATTTAACAGTGTTGATTTCCCAGAACCTGAAGGTCCCAAAAGCACGCATAATTCTCCTTTTTCAATCTCCATGTCAATTCCCTTTAACACTTCGATACGGCTGTCGCCTTCGCCGAAATGTTTTTTGATTCCTTTAATCTCCAGAAACATGACGTTCCCCCTCTCTTTATATTGATGAGACTGTGTTCTGGTTAAGTTTATGGCGCCAGAAGTTAGTATTATCTAACTTCATATTATACGAGCTTTTATAAAGAAAAACAACCAGCATTGTTGATACTTTTTCTCAACATGCTGGTTGTTTGATATAGTTATGTCATATATTGTTTTACTTTTCTGGTACTACAATCAGTTCTTTTGTAAAGTGGTTAAGCACCTTGCATCCATCCTCTGTTACGAGAACGAGATCCTCAACACGCACACCAAAGTTTCCTGTTAAGTAGATACCTGGCTCGATGGAGAAGGTCATGCCCGGCTTTAATATATCTGTATTTGCCGATGAGACATCTCCTGCCTCATGAACTTCCTGACCTATGTTATGGCCGGTGCGATGTACAAAGTATGGGCCATATCCCTGCTCTGTTATGTAATCTCTTGCGGCTGCATCTACATCACAGAAGCGAACACCTGGCTTTACTGCTGCAATTGCACGCTCGTTAGCTGTCTTTACGATGTTGTATACCTTCTTCTGTTCTTCGCTTACATTACCCAAGAATACAGTTCTTGTCATATCTGAGCAATATCCGTTCCACAAGCATCCAATATCAAGAATTACGCTGTCGCCAGATTTTCCTGTGGAATCGTCGTTGCTGTGATGCGGATCAGCAGCATTTGCACCATAGCAGCAGATCGGATAGAAGGAAAATCCTTCTGAACCAAGATCGTGATAAATATCAAGCAGCTTATCGGCAAGTTCCTTCTCTGTATAACCTTTGTTGACCTCTTTGATCAGACGCTCAACTGCCAGATCGTTTAATCTGGAGGCTTCGATCATAAACTCCTGCTCTTCTTTCGTCTTAATCTGGCGAATCTTATCAATGATGTAAGAACCATTCTTGTAGGTCAGATTTGGACGAAGCTCCATAAGACGAAGCAAAAACTTTGCTGCCCAGTTTTTATCAATGCCAATCACGCCAGTTTCTGCAATCTTCTCAGAAAGAATTGCAACGCAGTCATCAACATCATCAACATACGTAACCGGCCAAATCGGATTATCTCCCTGTGGGTACAGCTTGCTGATTACAAGCTCAGCCTTGCCGGCTGCTGCATCAAATACAAGAACCATCAGACGCTCGCCCGGGTTCATGAGTCTTCCCATCAGATAGTTGATGGAGGCAGGATCGCTTACAATAAGCTGATCCATGCCATTTTCCTTCATTGATGCAAAAACCTTTTGTGCTCTTTCTTTAAATACAGTCTCTTTTGCCATCTCTTTTGCCTGCCTTTCTGTCTTTATCTTGACGTCCATATATGCCAGACTTCTCGTTTTTATTTTGTTACCGGCGTTGGTCTGGACCAGTCAAATACTAATCTTGAATCAATCAATGCTGACAAACGATCCTTTGCACCTGATGACGGGTCTACATAGGAGCTAATTGCTTCCCACATACGCTGTCCGTCTACATTAGCACGACCCATACGGAAATATTCATTTCCAAGCTGTGTCCATCCAAGGTTTGAGTCAACGCTGCAGAAGTAGTTAAATCCTAACTCCTTTAACAGCTGATACTTTTGATTTGCAGGATCATAGCCTCTCCAGGAGCCCTCGTACAAATCTTCGCCCTGCGGATAAATGATTATATCAACATCACCAAGAAGCGGCTTTACCTCGCGATCCCACAAACGTGAATCAGACTCAAAACGCTCATATGATCCAGAATCACCGACCTTGTTGTGCCCCCATGTATGACTTGCAAACAGCCATCCATCATCACGGCATGCCTGTGCTACTTGCTTTGCGCTCTCCTTATCCTGCTCGATATTAGGATTTGGCTGATACATAGTCTGCTTCTTCTTTAAGTTGTTCTCCAGATTCCATGAGAAATACTGATCAAAGTAATCGCAGTTGCTGTTGTACCAGAAATCACTTGTACGATATCCAAAAATACCCTCATATCCAGTCAGAGCAATGATACCTTTAGCGCCGCGATATGAAAAGTCCGGATGAGTCTCAACAAAATCATCAAGAATCGGAACAACATCATATGAACCATAGCTTAGGCTGCCATCTGGATTTGTATATTCACTTGTCGGAGTTCCATCCTCACCAACAACAAGCTTGCTTGCAAAGCCATGACCTGTCATGTACTCGTAGTAGCTTACATCATCAACAGACAAAACAAATGGCTTCTTTCCTTCCGGAAGATAAATCGGCTGATACTTCATAACCTGTGTGCCATCTGCCTGTGTCTCATATGATGCCACATCATATATGCTTACAAGCACATATCCTCTTGTATACATTTCTTCAAGAATACGGCAAAACTCATCTACAGTAGTCATTACATAGTTGTAATCCTTTACCTTATTCATACCATCCTGCTTGCTGATTGCGATGTTATCATCAAAGGCTCTGCTTGTATCAACAACAAGCGTATGGAAGAAAATATGAGGAATTGTGCTGTTATCTGCGTAGACAACAGCCTCGCTCTTTCTCTGCTCATAATCTGCAATGGCTGCTGTATAAGCTGCGTTGCTCTCATATCCTGATACTGACTGGATCTTTGCGATTGCACCATCATAATCATACATCGCTGCCAAATAATTAGCATCATCAAGCACACTATCACCAGTCTTTTCCAGTACATATTCCCATGCCGGCTCTGTTTCCATAGAACCTGGCTGACGCTCTGGAACAATCATATTTCCATTCGCATCATTCTCATATGTCTGCGGCTCCATCATAGTTGGCTGTCCTGCTGCCTCACTCTGGCCAGCTGCGGACTCGGCCTGTGCAGCTTCTGTCTGCGCCTGTGTCTGAGCCTCCTCACCATTTGTCTCGCTTCCTGATGAACTTGTCAGCGCAGCTTCCTGCGTAACAGAAGGCGTATTTTGTGATACTGCCTGCGTATTGCCTGTTTTTCCGCCAAAACCAACCATCTCTCCGTTTCCTACACGGCTGATCTGCCAAATCAAAATGATTAGTACAGCAAATAAAAGAATCAGCAGTGTCACACAAACTACAATCAGGCCTGTGCCTTTTTTCTTTTTTCGCTTGTTTTTTTCTGTATCTTTCTGACTCATGTTTCTCCAATCTGCTAGGGACTTCCCCGGCGTATTTCTTATTCAATCGGCTCTCGTAACTTTCCCAGCCGATTACATCAAAAATGATTGTACCTCATTTTCGTACAAAATACCATAACTTTTTTCTTACGGACTTCTTACGTCACTCCGCCGCAATCTGCTCTTTCACATTTTCTATTGCTTTTTGCAGCTGATTATCCTCACTTTTTTCGATTGTCAGTTTTGTCTTAAGTTCTTCGTTTAGCTCTACCTCTACATCTGGAGTGATGCCTTCTTTGTGTATACATGTGCCGCGCGGTGTAAAATAACGTGATACTGTGATTTTAATTGCACTTCCATCGTTAAATGGCAAAATGCTTTGCACGATTCCTTTTCCAAAGGTCTGTGTTCCGATGATTGTTCCTGTCTCATAATCTTGAATGGCACCTGAAAAAATCTCTGATGCTGACGCACTGTTTCCATTTACGAGCACAGCAAGCGGAAGATCGAAATAATGCTCTGCATCGGAGGTATAGGTATCTCCTTCTCCATTTTTATCCTCTGTGTAGACAATGGTGCCTTCCGGAAGCATGTAGTCAAGCATATCTACAACGCAGCTTAACAGTCCTCCCGGATTGTCACGAATATCTACAATCAGACCTTCCATGCCCTGTGCCTTTAAATCATCAACTGCTGCTATATACTGGTCTGACGTAACTTCATCAAACTCTGTCACCTGAACATAGCCAATATTGTCCTCTAACATCTCATATGCAACTGTCGGGACTTCAATTTTTCTTCGCTCAACAGTAAAATCATAATACTTATCTTCTGACTCACGATATACGCGTATATCAACTGTAGTACCGCCCTCTCCCTTGATCCAGGAAACAACAGTGCTTACGTCGATGCCGCTTACATCATTCCCGGCAACCTCTATTAAAATATCGCCCGGAAGCATACCGGCCTCGGCACCAGGACATCCCTCAAACGGACGCACAACAGTAATGATCTTTGTCTGAACATTCTGTGATACAACAACACCTATTCCCTCATAGCTTCCGCTTGTTGATTCCATCAGTGTCTGATATTCATCTGCCGTGTAATAGCATGAATATGGATCATCAAGCGCATTCATAAAGCCTTTATAAATGTTATCCTGATAATCCTTAGCATCTGCCGTATCAAATAAAAAGTAATCATCGGCACACTGTTCAAGAAGCTTTAATTTTGTCATCAGCTCATCTGTGATGGCCTCCTGATTCTGTGACTCGACTGTAGATGATGTTGCTGTCTTCGTTCCTCTCGATGAATATGCTGTTGCGAGCGAACTGTAACGATAATGACGGCTGAAATATATACCTGCCAGCGAACAGCCCATGATCGCTGCTGCCGCACCTACTGCCATACCTGCTGCAAAATTATTTTTTCTGTGTTTCTTTTTGCCTGTTTGAAGCTCATTTTTTTCCTCTATTGTTTCAGCATCTTCATTTAACTGTCTGTTTTTTTCTTCCACTTGCATCCACCTTTCCTCTGAGCAGTCAGATCTATCAATGCTATTAGCATGACCAAAATCTGTCCGTCAATACTTTTGTATGCAAAACCAAAAGGGGGAAACAGACTCTTACGTCCGTTTCCCCCGGTTTTTCTACGCTGGAGCCTTAGTTTTTCTCCATATAATTCATATACTTCACAACCATAAGCGCAATCTTAAAGGTAATCGCATCCTCAAATACACGCAGGTCTAATCCAGTGCTCTTCTGAAGCTTGTCCAGACGATATACAAGTGTATTTCTGTGAATATACAGCTGTCTGGATGTCTCAGATACATTCAGGCTGTTCTCAAAGAACTTGTTGATTGTGGTCAATGTCTCATCGTCAAACTCATCTGGAGACTTGCCATCAAAAATCTCCTTGATAAACATACGGCACAGCGGAATCGGAAGCTGATAAATTAGACGACCAATGCCAAGCTTAGCGTAAGCAACAACGTTCTTGTTGCTAAAGAAGATCTTTCCAACATCAAGTGCCATCTTTGCCTCTTTGTAGGATCTGGAAACTTCCTTTAACTCATTTACAACAGTTCCATATGCAACATGCACCTGACTCATTGCCTCGGTATTAAGCATATCAACCATAACCTGAGCTGTCTTCTCAAGATCATCCTGCGTCTCACCCGGCTTTACCTCGCGAACAACGATGATATTCTTCTCATCAACTGCAGTGATGAAATCCTTTACTCTTCCGGTAAACAGGCTGCGTACCGTCTCAAGTGCATTGACATCCTTCTCATTCTTTGTCTCTATTACATAGACAACTCTCTTCGCAGATACTTCAATATGAAGCTTCTTTGCGCGATTATAGATATCTACCAACAGCAGGTTATCAAGAAGCAGGTTCTTAACGAAGTTATCCTTGTCAAAACGCTCCTTGTATGCAACTAACAGGTTCTGTACCTGGAATGCTGCAATCTTTCCTACCATGTAAACATCGTCACTGCCTCCCTTTGCCAGCATTACATATTCAAGCTGGTGCTCATCAAATACCTTAAAGAACTGGAATCCAGCAACTACCTGGCTGTCTGCCGGCGACAACGTAAAATTCACGATGGTCTCCGTGGTAATCTCCGGATCACCAAACGTAGATGCCAGCATGTTTCCGTCGGTATCGCATACACACAAATCAATTCGTGCGATATTTTTCAGCCCTTCAATTGTACTTTGCAAAATCTGGTTCGAAATCATACTTTCCTCACATTCCGCCGCCGTAGCAGCTTATAGTTTTCACAGCTTACCGCCATTCCTTCTTATATTGTATAACATTTTTCGAGAAAAAAAAAGGGGAAATGTAAATTTTTTACATTTCCCCCAAAAAATCTTAATTTATTTCAATTAGTTTAATACAACCAGCTCGCTATCCTTATCGAAGATATGGATTCTGCTCAGGTCAAGACCCAGAGTCAGAGTATCGCCCGGTCTAGCAGTTGTTCTTGGGCTTACACGAGCGGTGAAGCTTGTCTCGTTGATATCGAAGTACAGGAATACCTCAGCACCCAGAAGCTCGTATACACGGATTGTAGCAGTCAGAGTAGCACCCGGATAGTTGCTCATATCGCCATCATGGATATCCTCTGGACGAATACCGAAGCAAACTTCCTTACCAACATAACCCTTCTGAACTAATACCTTACCCTTCTCATCTGGAAGAGTGATATCAGCGTTACCAAACTGAACATGTACCTGGTTGCCTACCTGAACAACCTTAGCATCGATCAGGTTCATCTGCGGAGAACCGATGAATCCAGCAACGAACTTGTTAGCCGGCTTATCGTACAGGTTCTGCGGAGTATCTACCTGCTGGATAACACCATCCTTAAGAACAACGATTCTGGTACCCAGAGTCATAGCCTCGGTCTGGTCATGTGTTACGTAGATGATGGTTGTACCTAATCTCTGATGCAGCTTGGAGATCTCGATTCTCATCTGTACACGAAGCTTTGCATCCAAGTTGGACAGAGGCTCGTCCATCAGGAATACCTTTGGCTCACGCACGATTGCACGACCCATAGCAACACGCTGTCTCTGACCACCGGAAAGAGCCTTCGGCTTACGATCAAGCAGATGCTCGATATCAAGGATCTTAGCTGCCTCATGAACCAGCTTATCAATCTCAGCCTTCGGAACCTTTCTTAACTTAAGACCGAATGCCATGTTATCATATACAGACATATGCGGATACAGAGCGTAGTTCTGGAATACCATTGCGATATCTCTATCCTTTGGCTCTACGTCGTTAACGACCTTATCACCAATCTTTAACTCACCAGAAGAAATTTCCTCCAGACCTGCGATCATACGAAGAGTAGTAGACTTACCACAACCAGATGGTCCTACGAAGATGATGAATTCCTTATCTGCGATCTCAAGGTTGAAATCCTTAACGCCGACAAAGCCGTTAGGATAAACCTTAGTTACATTCTTTAAAGACAAACTTGCCATTTTGAATTTCCTCCCTAATTTTCGAAACTGTTGACAGTCAGTTTTCTGATATGTTTATAATACATGATTTCATAATTTTTTACCATACTGTTTTTCACCAAAAAAGCAACGACATTTTTATATATGTTGTACACCTAATTTTCACATTTTATTGGTAGGTTGAAAGTGACATTTTTATTAAATTTCCATAAATCCTTCACCCAATACTTCTCTTGAGTCATTCACTATCACAAAAGCTCTGCTGTCTGCTTCTAAAACAACATCTTTTATACGAGCAATTTCACGAGGAGATATAACACAAATGAGAATTGTTTTGTCTTGATTTGTGTACATGCCTCTTCCATGTAGTCCAGTGACACCTCTGCCAATCTTCTCCATAATTTTCTCAGCAATCAACGTTGACTGATCTGAAATGATATAAAGCATTTTGGCTGAAGTACTTCCCTCCATGATTCGATCTGAAACTTTCGCCGTCAGATAAACTACTATAATAGAGTAAAGCGCAATGCGAATGCCAAAAACCATAATTCCTACCGATGTAATAACTACATCAAGCAGCTGCATCAGCTTTGGCAATGAAATATGAGGAAAGAAATGATGTAAAATTGCACCGCACATATCAGTACCGCCTGTAGTTCCCTTTCCTAAAAAAACAAGACCAACACCGATACCCATGCTGACACCACCAAAAACAGATGTCAAAAACAGATCAGGTTCCTCCATCAGCTGTACATATGGGATCACTGCAAGCCAAAAAGAAAGGAGAAGTGATCCCGCCACTGTGCGCTTTGCAAAGTCCCATCCATTGATCTTTAATACAATAGGAACCATTGGAACATTTAAGACCAGGTTCGTTACCCACAGTGGAACACCATCAGGAACAATTCCCTTTGTCAGTTCCTTTACTATAATTGCAATTCCGGTAAAACCACCCGGGACCATTCCATCTGGATCTAGGAAAAACTGAAGTGATACTGCCATAACTGCCGTACCTGCCACAATCAGCAGATATTCGGCAAGCTTTTTTTGTCGAATTGTAAGTTTTTGTAGCATATTTTCTCCTTAAACAACAAAGAAAGCAAAATCCTGCGAGGGATTTTCCTTTCTTTTTTCTTCTTATTATCCTATAATTCTTCTCAAAGTACCTTTTATTATACAGAAACGGAGTTTTTTTATGATTTCTTATGAATCCTCATACTCAATACTGATCGGCCACCGTATCCGTAATGAACGAATTGCACTAGGTATGACACAGTATGAGTTTGCCAAACTGCTTGGCATCTCACCTAGCTATCTCGGTGCACTTGAGCGCGGCACACGCCCTGTCTCGCGAAGCATTATGAACCGCCTTCACGAGAAAACACATATTTCCTACGATTACCTGCTTGAAGGACTCGAAAAGCCAGATGATACTATACCCATCATGCAAAATATCGTTGCGGAGCCGGAACATTACCGAGTCCGCCGCGATATTGGTTTTCTTCTTGCCTCCTGCTCTGTACGGGAGGCAAAAGACTGCTACCAGCTGATTCATACTTATTTAGATCATCTAAGAAGCTCTGGCGGCTCTAAATCAAAAGACGGCTGACCATAAATAAAATACATATTGCTGCACCACCGATAAAAAATGGATCAATCAGTCTGCTAGTACCTCTTTTTTGAAGTGCTTTTTTCTCTCCGCCATTAATAACCCACGCAAAGTAGTCTTCTCTGTCACACAGCTTTGCTAAAAGCTTCACTAATACAACAACAAGCGCTGTAGTCACAATAGCTACAATACCTACAACAATTACTGTTGTGACAAGATAGGTCTGTTTAAAAGCTCCTGAAATTTCAAGCATTCCTTCCTCTTCCACACCTGATGCAGTAAGCGATGTCAGTGCATTTATCGCCTGTGCTGACTGAAAATTAATCAGAAAATGAATTGCCATGGATGCGTAAATGCTGCCTGACGCTTCTACGACAGCTGCAAAAATAACACCAAGCGCAAAGCCATATGAGAACTGGTTAAAATTTAGATGCATTAATCCAAAGATCAATCCGCTCATAAATGCTGCCTTCCAAAAGCCATGGCTTCTGTATCCGTGGAAAAAGACGCCTCTGAAAACAAATTCTTCGCTAAATGCAGGAATAACAGCCAGAAATAAAATATTCATCCATCCCGGACCGCCTGTCATCTGTTCTGCAAGCCCTGCAGCTGCATTCGGCACAAAAAGTGAGCTAAACAGATTCAAGAACGATAAAAGCGGCATTGATAAAAGCGTGATGCCAACCAGACAAAGAAGTGCGCCAAAATGCAGACGACGATGACGAATCTCTTTATAAAGGTTGATATGCTCTTTTTTTGTATATCCCCATGCAGGCAGAAGGATCAGAAGCTGTGCCACTAAAAGATCTGCGTAAATTGGAAGCTCCATGCCATTTGTCAAGAGCGCATAGGCATATGAGCCTCCAATTGAAAAGATCGTAAGAATCAGAAACGTCAAATTTAATTTTGCTGTTTTCGTCATACTCACTTCTCTTTTCTGTATTCAATTCGATTTTCGCCGATCTCAATCTTTCCTTCCTTGAGCAGATGACCAAGTGCACGCTTAAACGCATTCTTGCTCATCTTCAGTTCTCTTTTAATCTTATCCGGCTCTGCCTTCTCGCCAAATGGCAGATATCCGCCAAAAGACTCCATTGCATTTAAAATCGTCTCGCTGTCTGTATCCATCTGCAGATATGCCTTATCACGAACTGCCAGATTCAGCTTTCCGTCAGAACGCACCTCTGTGACACGTGCATTAACCTGATCGCCAGTACGGTAATTATCGTAAATTTCTTTCTTTGGGATCAAACCAAAGTAACGGTTATCTACCGCAACAAACACACCAATCTCAGGATTTACGCGGTAAACAGTACCTGTTACCTGATCTCCCTTCTGATATGGGCTGTCACTGTGAAGACGCTCGTACACCTTCATTGTTGCACAAAGACGCTTACTCTTATCAAGATATAATGCAACCAGACAATGCTCTCCTCTTCTTACAGGAACTGTCTGCTCTTTAAATGGAAGAAGAAGATCCTTCTCAAGTCCCCAATCTAAGAATGCACCGATTCTTGTCTTTTCCTTAACAGTCAAAACTGCCATCTCGTCCATTACAAGAAGTGGTCTTCTTGTTGTGGAAATGATACGATCCATGGAATCCTTGTATACGAATACCTCGATCTCATCTCCCTCTTTTGTTCCTTCCGGAACCTGCTTTCTTGGAAGCAGCACGCTCTCTTTTTCTCCTTCATGTCCCAGATAGACGCCAAAATCCTTAATACGAAGCACAGTAAGCGTCTGCATCTTTCCTAATTCGATCATATTTCCTCTCATTCTGCCGTTTGCGCGGCTCTCTGTATGATTCAGCCGACATCCAAAGTTTATGCCGGTGATCTTCTTTTACTGAAAAGCAACTACTGCATATGCAGTCTGCTCATCCTTTTTTAACTGGACAATGATCTGTCCATCTTCTTCTTTTGTTACAACAGGAATCATCGTATCACCCAAAAGTGCCTGATAACGGTATTCGGCACGCACCTGATGCAGTGAAAAATCAGACGGCAGGTAACGGCTTGCCATCAATACATACTGCGTGTTATTCACATGATGATTGCTGTCTAAATGTTCGGTGCGCACAGTAATAGGTTCCATGACGATGCCTTCCTTTGGCGCTACAATCTTTCGATCTGCATATGGCATGTCAAGTGGTGTTCCAAGCTCGTAAGGGCTGCTGTCCTCCTCTGTGATGCGCACCGGACGCATCTGTGATTTTTGAACTAACACCCAGTTTGAGTTTGCGACAACGCACTGTGTCCCATCCGCTCTTTGGATGCAGAAGTTTCGCTTGCCAAGCGTTCCCTTAAACTGGTACGCCTGTGTCCCGATTTCAATGTATTCACAGCATCTTGGACGCTTTTTTATAATGATCTGCCAGGAATTTAAAAGCCACACCCGATCACGCTTTTTAAGCACATCCGTTCCATTGCCTACATCTTCTGAGTGGAAGACACTGCAATCCTGAAGATAATTCATAATGCCTGCGAGTGACAGCTTTCCATTCTCGTCCGTCTCACTGAAACGAACCCTGCTGGTAAATGTATACATATTCGTTCCTCCATCCAGAGCATAAAACAGCTCCTTTTGATTATATCATTTCCTTTTGGGAAAAGAAAGCAAAATTTTATATATTTTTCAAAAAAATGCTTGACATTTGGACAATCCTGTATTATCATAAACGTGTTGCTTAAAGCGCTATCGCCAAACGGTAAGGCACTGGACTCTGACTCCAGCATTTTCCAGGTTCGAATCCTGGTAGCGCTGCTAACATGGGGCACCGTGAAATATCATGGTGTCTTTTTTATTTTTAGAGCAGATCAAAAAGAGAGCCGCCTCATACGAGACGACTCTTTTTTCTGTCATTAGGGAAGCGATTGCCTTTTTATTTTGCAGCTGCTTCAAAATCATCATACTGCTCTGTGGTGTATGGTTCTTTGGATGTCTCAAAGTTTACATAACGATAACCGCTTACAATACCATACAGACTATAAATCTTGCTGTAATCATTTACATGAGTCAGCTGCCAGTGAATGTTATAGTATAATGGAAGTGAAAGCACATTTTCGATCATGTAAGCCTCTGCCTCTGCATATGCCTCGTAACGATTGTCCATGTTATCGGTGATTGCATCTGCCTTCTCTACCATATCTGTAAAGGTCTTGTATGTCTCTACAAGTTCTGGTGCTGTCTCTTCTGTCAGCTCATTTGCAAAAGTATAGTTTGCTGAGAAATATGCGTTGTCGTTTCCGTAGGTTTCCTGAACCATGAAGTTCTGAGGATCACCATAGTCAGCACCCCATCCACTGATTGCAATAGAGAACAGATGTGGGATTCTTACTTCCTGTGCAAAGCTGCTGACATATTCTTTGATGTTTAATACAATAAAGTCATCGCCAAGTGATGCGGAAAATGCCTGCTTTAATACCTGTGCTGTATCTGCCTGTGTCTGGTTTCCGCTTGCAATGTAGTAATCACACTGAATCGGGAAGGTAACTCCTGCTGCTGTCAGTTCTTCAATTGCCTGTGCCTTATACTCAGCAAACTTATCTGCATCAAGACGAACCATTGTCTCGCCATTGTAATCACCAATGCCTAACTTATCAAGAACAAGATCAACATAATCAGTTCCGTCTGATGTGGTACACAGACCTCTCATTGTGTAAGCATTATTCTCACACTTTAATGGGTTGATTGCATTTGTTCTTGCATAGTAGCTTTCCAGATCCAGTCCATAATACAGACTCTTTCTAAATGCCAGATTTGCGATTGCTGTGTTCCAATTTGTATCTGGATTTCCTTCTGCATCTAATTTATTATAGTTGAACTTCATCTGCCAGGAATACTTATCCGGGCGAGTCTCAACCATCTGATCATGATACTCGTTATTCTCATCCTCGTAGATAATCTTAACATTACTCTCTGTCAGCTCAACAGCATCAAGCTCTCCTGTCTGATACAGCTGGAATGCAGTATCAAGAGAATCTACCATCTTAATTACAACCTCATCGAAGGTGGTGCTGTCTGTGTCATACCATGAATCATTTCTTGTCAGAATCTTTTCATTTCCCTGAATATACTCTGTGATAGTATACGGACCATCATACCAGATCTGATCGTAGCTTGCTGCAAGATATCCATCTGCTCCAATACTCTCAAGAAGTGCACCTGAGATTGGATACATACAAGCATATGTACATACTGTATCGAAATATGGCTTCTCTGCAAGACAGCTTACAACAAATGTGTAATCATCTGGTACTGAAATGCCTGTCATGTCAAGAAACTCCTGAATATCAATATTCATCGCTTTCTCTTCATCAAGACCTTTAGTGTACTCATAGTACTCAGAAGCTCCCTCAATCAGTTCAATCGGCATCGAGGTATTTGTGGCCCCATTTTTCCAATAATTTAAGGTAAACTCAAGACCATATGCAAAATCCATAGCAGTCAGCTTTGCCATTTCATTGCCCTGATAATCAACCCATGTTGCATCATCTCTTAACTTAAATGTCCATGTCTTACCATTGTCCTCAGTACCCCACTCCTTTGCAACACCAGGAATCAACTCGCCCTTTGTATTCATGGAAAGAAGTCCATCGATACAGTTTGTGAGAACCTGCAATTCCTTTGCGTTCTGCGCATTCTGTACGCAGAATGTCTCCATCTCATTCACAGCAGTCTGATAAGTGTAATAGGAAGTTAACCCCTCTGTCTCATCAGCCATTGCCGTGATCGGTGTCATCGATGCTGTCATCGCCGCTGCAAGCGCCAATGCAAGTGCTTTGTTTTTTCTCATAATCTGCTCCTTTCGCTGCCCAAGGGCTGCCCTTTACTGCCTAATTACAAAAAAGAGCAAAGGAAATCAAGGTCTTGTGTAATCACCATTGATTATCCTTTGCTTTTATTTTTTTGTTATTTAGCTTTTTTTTATTATATTCTTCAACGTTTTAGTTGTCAAGCACTTTTTCGCTTTAATTTAATAAAACTGTGAAGTGATGATTTTTCATCTTATATATACAGACTCATGCTTTGTCTTAAAACTTCAATGTCATTTAAGTTTTTCTTCAATGTCACTTCAAAGTCAACTTCAATATCACTTCAAAGTCAACTTCAATGTCACTTCAAACAAGCTTCAATCTACTTTGAACTACTTTTCTGCGATCTGGTGATCGATCATCTTTCCCTTGTCAAAATGAAAAATCTCATCGCAAAGGACACGAATATCCTCACTGCTGTGGCTAGCGACAACGATTAGCTTTCTCGCTTCTCTTTGCTTTAGAAGAATCTGGTACATTTCCTGCACGCCATCGTTATCTAAGCCTGACAATGGCTCGTCCAAAAGAAGTATATCCGGGTGCTCCATTAGTGCCTGTGCCAGTCCAAGTCGCTGACGCATACCGAGTGAATATTTTCCTACATGCTTCTTACTCTCTGGGTCAAGTCCAACAAGACGAATCGCATTTTTAATCTCTTCATCGGAAATCTTATGACGAATTGATGCAAGCATTTTTAAATTGCGAAAGCCTGAGTAGCCTGGAAGAAATCCTGGATTTTCAATAATGGCTCCAATATTATCTGGTGCATCAATATCCTTTCCAAGTATTTTACCGTCAATCGTAATTGTTCCGGATGTGGGCGACACGAAACCCAAGATATGCTTCATCAACATTGTTTTTCCTGAACCATTTCGACCGACAAGTCCGTAAATCTTACCCGATTCTAAAGTCATACTAATATGAGACAAAACTTCCACACCATCAAAGCTCTTCGTCAAATCTTTTATTTCTATCATTCTATGCATTCCTCACTTTCTCTTTTTGACCACTCATTATTGTTCATTGTTTCCCTGCAAATCTGTGATCATGATTCGTTTGCTCTGATAATAGATTGCCACAAAAGATACTAACAACAAAATTACATACAGAGCTGAAACTGCTGGAATCGTGAGTGCCCGATGTGCCTGTACAGAATCTAGTGACTCTACACTTGTCCAGCAGACAGGCGAAAAATATTGCAGCCAAAATTTTTTCGGGAATGTAAACCATGTGAGTATTGGATCGAGAAAAACAATGATTCCGGTCACAGCTAATCCCCACAATATATTTTTGCTAATTAAGCTAACCAAATATAAAATCATACCAAGCAGTGTAAAGGAAGCCCATGCTGTCAGAAACGTATAAAGTGTTGCTCCACTTGGATACAGATATTTTACAACGGCAATCGGAATAATCGTTGGATAAAGTTGTGCCAAACTTGCTGGATTCATTTGAGACGTTCCATAAACAAGATCCGCTGCTGCTCCATCCCAACTGTCACTTAAAGAAAGAATGGGAACTGCCACCAGTGCTGCGCAAATTGTGATAAACGCGATGTAAACAAGCGCAACTGCAGCTATGTACAGACAAGTGCCAATGCACCAACCAGAGCGTTTGCTTCTCATAATTGCATATGGAGTAATTGGGTAATAAAATGGCGCATCACAGAGTAACAAAATAAGCCCAACATGAAAACAAATTTTCGGTGTTCCAATTGAAATCTCTGTACTTCCAAATAGTAATGGAAGAAAAAGTGGTGTAGATACTGCACCATTATCTAGTCCATATTGCAAAACAGGTTTCAATGTATTAAAAACAATAAGCGCAGTAAATAAAAGAATAAATTTTACTCTAAAGTCCCGTCTCCAACAGCTAAAATTAATGGAAGCAACTGCCATTGAACGTTTAAATAAGCCCATGTTTTTTCCTCCATTCTAGTCTTCTGGCAAAGAAAAATGCACAGAATGCATATACGGTCAGTGGGTACAGCATCCCCCATAAAAACATAAGCGTATGTGGGGTAGCAAGTCTTGTGGGAAATGTTGGTAACATAGAAAGCAATATCAGTATACTAAATATGCTCTCAGTTGGAATATAGGATGTCGCTGCATAAAATACTAAACCACACATGCCAACTGATACAAACAGGTTTGGCTGATAAACAGACAGTAATAACCCAGTGCCACTGCAAGCAGCTGTAATCACCCCAAACTGAAGTGCCATCATAATTGAATAAATCATCGGATGATCCCATGCAAAAGCACCATAGTAAAGATTTTTTATATTTTCCGATACGAGAGGCAGTCCTGCACAAAAACCAATACCAATGTATAAGATAAATACAATCAGCATTCCCATCATGATAGCAATAAAATTAACAACAAAACGACTTATCGTGTACGACAAAAGTGTTGTTCTAGTGAAAATGGATCGCAAATACCGACTATTTTCATCACTACAATAGCTGCCCGTGTAAAGGCCTCCTAGAAAGAAAACAATAACTACCTTAAATTTATCAAATGCAAGAGTTGTTGATATTATGTTCACACTTCCTACTGCTCCCGTTGAGTCTCCCCACCATGTAGAAGTTTGAAATTCATTCCATGTTGAAGCAAGCAAAACCAGATAGGTTGCTATTACAACAAATATGAATTTTTTACAAAAAATACTTCGCTTTAAATCCATTCGAAAACAATTCATTTTTTCATCTCCACTTCTTAATTTAGTTAACTTCAAATCCACTTACTGCATCAATATAAATTGCTCTCAAATTTGTTACATCCGTTTCATTTGTAGTATAATCAATTCTCCACGCAGGAACTGCACTCTCATTTCCATCTTGATCATACTCTATCGCATATACCAAAGAAACCGCATTAATTTTCATATTTGTACCTACCACCTGTACAGCCTGTGACATTGCCTTTTCTTTTGAAATCAATTCACGTTTTTCTGAAATCTCTTCTGGCTCATATGGAATCTCTGCACTCAAAATAGCTATTTTATCCTTTTGTGGAACATACACAATCTCTAATACTTGGTATGTACTATCTACCAAAATATCATTTAACTTTAAATGATATACCAAAAGCATTGCTTCATATTCTTTTTTCCATGGTAAATTTCTTTCAGCACCGCTATCAATCTTATCTCGTAATGCATCTGCTTCGTCATCCTTTCCTTCATCTCTAAGCAATTCGACCTGTCCTCTTGTTACAACCTCATATCCTTCTCCTGGCGCACCAACTTGAACAATTTTATTAATCTTTTCAATGGCGTCTAATGTAATCGCGTATGAGGATACCTCTGCATCTTCATATCCACACAATTTTGCATATTTTTCACAGGCTTTTATTGCCTGTTCTTTCGTACAAAAGTCCAATTCTTCTTCTGGATACATTCCCCTCAACAAAGCTCCATATTCAAATGGACTCATCAATCGACTATACGAAGATTCCATTCCATCATTATCATCACCATAATAAATTGCAAAATCCTTGTTATAGATTGCAAGCGTACCATCTTTCTCATAATAATAATCCCCCAAGGAATGTTTCGGCTTGTACTGCTCTGCTTCCTCTATCGTTTGTACCCCTAATAATAGCTGAGCAAACTGATTTAAATCTGTATTGTCATTTCTCTTTAATTTCATAGACTCCAAATAAATCGGCTCTGAATTCGAATCGTTACCATTATCTTTGTTCAAATTCTCATCTGAATTCATACTCAATTCAACGTCTCCACTTTGCTGGATTTCTTTTTGCTCATTCATCCCACTCGGTAATGTAACAGACACCTCTCTTCGAAATCGACAACCAGAAACAGTTATTAAAACACTACACACAAACAAAAATCCCCTTTTCGTCATTTCTTTTTTTCTCATATCAAGTACCTCCTATCTATTTTTAAAACAAAACAGGTATGTAACATCTTGTTGTCATAATAACATAATGTTACATACCTGTCAATTCTATTCACTACAATCTTATCAAAAACCGTTTTTCTACTTTTAATTTGTTATCATATTTTCACAACTTTTCTTCACTGCACCACCAGCGATCCACCCTCTGTCCGCTCTCCTGACCAATTTCTGATAAAGACATAATACAGCCCACTCTCTTCTATATCAAAATTATGGCCTTCATTCTTTCCTTTGAGGCAGCGTCTTTTCGTGTCACGGATGATTCCATATTCTACTTTATAGTTCGCGTATGTATAAACCCATATGCTCTCGCCTTTTTCTTTGTAGAACGGACCAAACTGAATTTCCTGATCTTTTTGCAGCGTCCATTTTTGTTCATCTGAACCATATTTATAGGCTGATTTTTTTGATAGCAGCTCATCAATTTTAATCTCATCACCAGTAAAATAAAGGTCGGATGCATCAAGCTCTGTCTGCTTTTTCTGATACTCCGTTTCTTCTGATGTGACAAATTTCATCGCGGCATCATAGCTGACTATTGACGCAAAGCTGATTGTATAGGCACTTGTACATAAGATAATGCCTGCAAGAATTACAGCTGTTATACGTCCTGTTGCTGTAAACATCTTACTGTTTTGTGCAAGCTGCGTCTTTTGAGCGGCACGCTCACGCGCTTTTAACGTGTTTTTGTTTTCGCACAGTGCTGAATACGCATATGCACGCCGCTGCTTCTGATCGGCTGCAAAGGCACGAATCTTTGAAAAATATTCATGTTGCTCTATGCCAAGCTGTTTGATGCTGTCAAGGTCACAATAATATTCATTGCATACATTTAATTCTGCAAAAAGCTCATTTATGCCCGGACAAAACCAATAAAGACTTGAAATCACAAGCATCATCTGCTTCATTAAGAAATCTTTGTGATGAATATGCGTCAGTTCATGCACTAGAATTAACCTAAGCGTCTCTTTGTCGATTTCACCTGCCGGAAGAAAAATACATGGATTTAAAAATCCCATTGTCATTGGCGACACAATCTCTTTGCTTATAAAAACATTAACATGGCGGCAGATACCCATTTTAGCACAAAGCTTATATGTTTCCTTTTGTTCATCCTCCTGCCACAAAAGATCTCGCTTCGCGTTTATTTTTAACTGATACAGGCTATTAAGCTGACATAATGTAATAGCAGTTCTTCGCAAAGCGCCTGCCAGCCAGATAATTATAACAGCACTAAGCATAAGCGTCACAAATCCCGCTGAACGAAACATTTCATACTGAAATGCATGTCTGCCTTCTTTTTGCTGCCAGTACAAAAAAATTACTGGGACAAAGAAACTGATCAAAACTGGCCAAAGAAGCATCCTCATAAAGATCGTATCGTTTATAAAGTGACGTTTTCTGGCAAAGCGCCACAAATTTGCTATTATGCTTCCTGTCATTCCAGTCAGAAAGAAAATCCAAAATAATGTTGCTGCCCACTGAAAGAAAAAGTTAGACCACTCTGATGTTTCCATATGTTTTCACCTGCCTTTCTTTTTCATCAGTTATCTTCTTCGTCCTCATCCTCTGCGCTGTAAAGATCTGAGACAAGCTGATCAAGAGAGCCGTCATACCAGAGCTTTAAGATTTCTCTTCCCTTCTTTTTTCTCGCCTCCTCTTCCTTTACCTTTGCTGTATAGAGGTTTACTCTTGTGCTGACATCTACGTTGACATAACCCTTCTGATCAAGACGATACATAAGCGTGCCGAGTGATCTGCGGTCAAGTTCGGTCTGATATTTTTCTAACAAAATCTGCTGAATCTGTGTCGCTGTCACCGGATGGTCAGAACCCCATACACATTTCATAATTAAAAGTTCAGTTTTTGACAAATCTTTCATAAATTTCTTCCTTTCTTAAATCTGTTTTCCTGCAAACTGTGAATCATACAGTGAGCGATAGAAGCCGCGTTTCTCCATAAGTTCATCATGTGTTCCCTGTTCGATTACTTCGCCTTCTTTTACAACTAGTATACAGTCTGCATTCTGAATTGTCGAGAGGCGATGTGCTATGACAAAGCATGTCTTGTCTTTCATAAGCTCCAGCATGGCTTCCTGAATTTGAAGCTCTGTTCTTGTATCGACATTTGATGTAGCTTCATCTAGTATCAGCATATGTGCATCAAGAAGCATCGCTCTGGCGATAGTTAGAAGCTGCTTTTGTCCTTTTGAGATATTTCTTCCATCGTCCGTAAGTACTGTGTCGTACTGCTTTGGCAGACGCATTATATAGTTATGAATACGGGCGGCTTTGCAGACACGTTTCACATCTTCGAGTGTGGCATCTGGCTTGCCGTAGGCGATATTTTCATAAATTGTTCCGTGAAACAGCCACGTATCTTGCAGTACCATGGCAAATGCACGGCGCAGACTGTCTCTTGTAACCTTTGTAATGTCATTTCCATCAATAGTAATTTTTCCGCTGTCAATATCATAAAAACGCATCAAAAGATTTATGATGGTTGTCTTTCCGGCTCCTGTAGGACCGACTATTGCAATAAGCTTGCCCGGTTCTGCATGTAAACTTAGATCATGGATAATAGTATGATCCTTTGTGTAGCCGAAGCTTACATGTGACAGCTCTACGTCTCCGTAAATGTCGGTGAGTACTTTCGCATCTGTGCTGTCAGCTATCTCCTCTGTCTCATCAAGCAGTCTAAACACGCGCTCTGCGGCGGCAAGTGCTGACTGCAGCTCGCTCATGATATTTGCAGACTCATTGATTGGACCAGAAAATTTTCTGGAATATAGAACAAATGAGGAAATATTTCCAAGTGTCATCTGACCAAATATGAAGCGAATCGCTCCAAAGATCGTGACTAGTGCAAGTGAAATATTGTTGACAAGGTTTACTGACGGTCCTACCATGCTGCCCATGTAATCGGCGCGGTAATAGGCATCCACAGCCTCCTCATTTTTTGCTTGAAACTTGCCTATTGTATTGACTTCCTGATGATATGCTTTTAAACTTTTCTGACCTGCCAGCATCTCCTCTATAAAGCCGTTTAATTCGCCAAGCTTTCCTGAACGGGCACGAAAAAGAGGTCTTGTAAGTCCTGTTAGCTTTTTAATAAAGAAGATTGTAAGCGGCACAGTAACAACAAAAATCAATACAAGCGGCGGTGAAATTAAAAGCATCATAACTAGAGATCCTATTACTGTAATAAAGCTTGCAGCAAGTGACACAACATCATTTGAAAGGCTTGTGTTTATTGTATCTACATCATAGGTGATACGGCTTATAATATCGCCTGCCGCATGCGTATCAAAGAAGCTGACAGGAAGACGCATCAGGCGGTCAAAGATATTGCTTCGCATAGTTGAGACTATGCGCTTTGTAATCTGAAGCATGACGAGATTTAAGATATATGCAAGTGCTGCTGATACTAAATACAGCGCGATCATGATCTCACAGCAGTAAATTACACGCTCCATATTTACCTGTCCCTTGCCGACCATCGCATCGACGGCATAGCCGGAATACATAGGGCCTGCGAGCGACAGCAGATTTGAGCTTATACTTAACAAGATGGCAAGAAACAGCCAGCCTTTAAACTGCCACAGATAACGGCCAAGGCGAAGCAGGATATGACGCTTTTCGCCCTTTCCTTTTGTAAACTGTGCCTGCATTTTTTCTTTTTGTTCTCTTGCAATAGTGCGGCACTCCTCTGCCATGTTGCGGTTATCATTTTCCTTTTGATGTGCGCGGCATGCAGCCTCGATCTCTTCTAGCGTGATATCGTGGTTAAGCATTGGAGCATTTTTTTCTTCATATTGTTTCATATTCTTATGCTTCATCAATACCACCTCCCATCTGTGACTGGCTGATTTCCCTATAGACCTCACAGCTTTCCATCAGATTTTTATGTGTTCCATAGCCGATCATTTCTCCATCTTCAAGAACGATAATCTTATCGGCGCGGTAAATTGAACTGATTCTCTGCGCTACAATAATGGATGTAAGATCGCCATAATTTTCCTGAATTGCCCTGCGAAGACGTGCATCTGTCGCATAATCGAGCGCACTTGATGAATCGTCAAGCACAAGAATCTGCGGATGCTTTGCGAGCGCTCTTGTAATTAAAAGACGCTGCTTTTGTCCGCCTGAAAGATCCATTCCCCTGATGGCAAGCATAGTATCAAGTCCCTTTTCCTCAATAAACTCGACAGCCTGTGCATCATGTGCTGCTGCTATTGCTTCTTTCTTTGAGACATCACGTCCAAAGCGAATGTTCTCATAGATTGTATCATGGAAAATAACGTCATTTTGGAAGGCTGCACCAAAAAGAGGCATGAGTTCCTTTGACGTGTAGGTGCGCACATCGCGGCCATTGACATAGATGTGTCCCTCATCCGGATCATAGTAGCGCATCAAAAGATTCACAATAGTTGTCTTTCCTGAGCCGGTGGCTCCTATAATACCAAGCGTTTCGCCCTTATTTACTGTAAAGCTTACATCATGCAGACAGTCCTCACCATCCCCATCCTCATAACGAAATGATACATGATCGAAGATAATCTGCGGCAGGACAAACTCTGCACCTGTCTCTTTAGCAGCGGCTGCCTCTGCCTCATTCACTGCCTTTTCTACTACTGAATCTACATTTCCAACAGTATGCTCTACCATAAGATCCTCAGGCAGATTTAATACCTCGCTGATACGTTTTGCGGATGCAGATGCCTTTGAATACATTACAAAAATTCGTGACAAAAACAAAATTGAATTTAAAATAATTGTCACGTATGACATAAATGCCATGATGACACCTGGTGTTGTTAATCCTTCATTGACACGCTTTGCACCTACGAAAAGAACTAGCACCAATCCTATATTTAAAATGATGCTCATGACAGGGTTCATTGCACCCATGATCATTCCGGCATGCTGATCACGCGTCACAACTTCTTCATTTATTTTTGCAAATTTACTTCTTTCTGTGTCTGTCTTTGACAGTGCCTTGATGACACGAATACCTGCAATATCCTCTCTTACAAGACGCACAAAGCGATCTACTGCCTCCTGCACCTTTGTGTACATTGGCACACCTTTACTTGAAAACAAATATACAAGAAATGCCATGACTGGAAGAAGTGCCAGCATGATGCATGTAAGCGGCGCATCCATTGAAAGCGTGACGGCAAGACCTCCGATAAGCATGATAGGCTGACGCACGCCAAGGCGCTGCATCATACCGATAAATTGATGAATGTTGTAAGTATCTGATGTTGATCTTGAAATTAGTGATGCCTGTCCTATCTGCTCCTGCTGTCTGGCAGATAAAAAGCTGATCTTTGAAAACAGCTGCAGACGGATTCTTTCTGTTGTATTTCTGGCAACAAGCGATGCCATGCGGTTTGCCACGATATTTCCAAGTAGCGCAAGAATCGCAAATAAAATCATTACACCACCCCACGCAAACACAAAGCCAATGTTTTCAGTCGGAATCACCTTATCTACCATGATGGAAAGTGCCCACGGAATCAAAAGTTCAACAATGGTAGCAGCAACCTTTATTGAAAAACCTAATGCCATTCTTGCCCGATACGGAATCAGATAAGAAAATATCTGTTTCATTTGTTTTTTCTCCCTTCTTTTCTCTCTATATAAAGAAATGATACCACCCTTTTTGTATGCAAAGCAATGTAGAATCCTCGAAAAATTTGGAAAAATGAAGCGAAGGAATTTTTTCGCGCTGCCCTTAAAAGCTGATATAGTATCGCTATAGGATATTTTGATGTTCATGTGAACACAGCTTTCATTTTAGAAAGGAAGGAATTTATGCAGGATCGAGAGGAAAAAACAGAACAGCAATTGCAGGAAACTATTCAGGCCGCTGACGAACAGCCCATTTTGATTTCGGACGCCTGCAAGCAGCTCAATATGGAGGCTCATGTGCTTCGATACTGGGAGGAGGAGCTTGGTCTTCCTATCATGAGAAATGATCAGGGCTATCGCTGCTACACAAATGCGCAGCTTCTGATGTTTCAGCGGATTAAGATTTTGCGTGATGCGGGCTATCAGTTAAAGGCTATTAAGCTGGTGGTTCCCCGACTGGCTCTTTTGGATGATGATGAATTTTATTATCTGGTAAAATTATCTGATGAGATGAATAAACGAGCCAGTGAGCTGCCTGATACGCTTCCGGCTATTCTTCCTGTCTCTGCAAAGCAGACGGAGCTTGCACGAAAACTTCGCATGGAGGAATTTGAAGATGTTATGAACCGTATTTTAGATGAGGCACTATGCCGACACTCTGCTGATGTTAACGCACAGCTTGCAGATACAATCTGCGAAAAGATAGGTGTGCAGCTTGACAATGTTATCGCAGAAAAAATCACTGAGCAGGTCAGCACAAAGGTTATTAAGGAGATGGATTATAGGATGCGGCTGCAGGATGATGAGGCAGAGGAGCGCTTTCGCAAGCTTGACGAAACACTTTTTATGCGCCGCAAAAAGTCGCGTGAACAAAAAGAGGCTGCCGCAAGCCGACTTCCATGGAAAAGAAAACATAAAACGTAAGCAAAAAAGACTGCCCTCTCGGACAGTCTTTTCGCTGACAGTGAATAAATTATTCGCTGATTGCGCCTACTGGACATGCAGCTGCGCAGCTTCCGCACTCGATGCATGCGTCTGCGTCGATCTCGTACTTGCCTTCGCCCTCTGCGATTGCACCTACTGGGCACTCACCCTCACAGGTACCACACATAATACACTCATCATTAATCTTGTATGCCATTTGTTTTTCCTCCTTGGAAATTTTGTTTACGCTTTTCTCAGCACCATTATTCTAATACAGGTTTGTATTTTTTGCAACTATTTTATTTTACCTTCTTCCAAAGCTCATAATACATATCTTCGGCTTCTTTGCCAAGGTAATTGTAAACCTCACACTTTTCGATGGTCTCTTTATCTGGGAATACACCAGGATTGTTTACAATATCTTCGTCGATTAACTCCTGTGCTGCGATATTTGGTGTTCCGTAGTAGATATATTCGAAGTTATCATAAGCTGCTTCCTGACTGCACAGAAAATCAATCCACTTGTGCGCGTTTTCTACATTTTCGGAGCCCTTTGTGATAACCCAGCCATCATACCAGATATTTGTTCCCTCTTTTGGAATTACATATTCAAGGTCTTCGTTCTCTTCTTGGCAGTACAAATATTCACCTGAGTAGATAACACCGATTGCTGCTGCACCGTTGATCATCTTATCACGCACCTCGTCGATGGTGTAAGCCTTGTTTAACTTGGACTGGATCTTTAACTCCTCCATTGCCTCGTTTAACTCGTCCTCATCTGTTGTGTTGCAGGAGTATCCAAGACGCTTTAAGGAGATCATAAATGCATCACGCACAGAATCCTGCATGATGATATCGTTCTTATATGTCTCATCCCAAAGTACATCCCAACTGTCAATTACAGCATCCTCATCTACTAATTCCTTATTATAAAGAATGCCGACTGTTCCGAATGTATATGGAACACAATATTTATTGCCTGGATCAAAGCCTTCACAGCTCTTTAAGTAAACTTCTCCAATGTTTTCCTTATTTGTGATCTGATCCCAGTCGATCTCCTGCAGAACATCATTCTGGATCATCTTCTCGATCATATAGTCAGATGGACAGATAACGTCATAAAGACTTGGATCTGCCTCTACACGAGGATACATAGCCTCATTTGTATCAAATGTATCATAGATAACTTCGATGCCATACTCATCTTCAAACTCGTCAATCAGATCCTCGTCAATATATTCGCCCCAGTTAAATACCTTTACCTGGCCATTTGGATACTTATCCGCCAATACAGCCTGTGCGCCAAATGCAGTCGTTGCCATCATTGCAGCAGATGCTGCTGCCCATACTCTTCTTTTCATAGTCAACCTTTCTCCTCTTGTTTTATTTTTCTTTTATCGCGCATGCCCGGAAGCGTGTTCATTAAAACTAACAATAGCAGTACAGAAACAAACATCACTGTTGAAAGTGCGTTCATTGTTGGCTTGATGCCCTTTCTTACTTCACTGTATATTAATGTTGACAGCGTGTTGATGCCGGCGCCTCTGGTGAAGTAGGTGATGATAAAATCGTCTAAAGACATCGTAAATGCCAGTAAAAATCCAGATGTAATTCCCGGTGCAAGATCTGGAAGCACAACCTTAAAAAAAGCAGACAGCGGCGTTGCACCTAAATCCATAGCTGCCTCGTAAGTACTTACATTTGTCTGGCGAAGACGAGGCATAACGCTTAAGATCACATATGGAATATTGAATGTGATATGCGCCACTAATATAGTGGAAAAGCCAAACTTCCAGCCAACAGAAATAAATACAAGCATCAATGAAAGTCCTGTTACAAGATCGGAATTCATAAGCGGAATGTTGTTTATAGCCATATAAGTTGTCTTAAACTTTCCTTTTAATGCATTGATACCGATACATGTAATTGTGCCTACCAGTGTGGCAACTATTGCGGACACAAATGCTATAATTAATGTATTGCTGAGAGCCTCCATGATCATTCTGCTCTCAAATAAATCCTCATACCACTTTAAGGAAAATCCTTTCCAGCGGCTTCCTTTTCCTTCATTGAAGGAAAAAATAATTAATGTTACAATCGGGGCATACAAAAAGATAAAGATCAGTGTAAGGTACATGCCCGAAAAAAAAGATTTTAATTTTTTCATCAGAATGATGTTCCCTCCCCGTTTTTATCGTAGTGCTCAAGTACTGCCATGCTGATTAAGATAAATACCATTAAGACAAGTGAAAGTCCTGAGCCAAGATGCCAGTTATCAGCCGTGGAAAATTCCTGCTCGATAATGTTACCGATTAACATAATCTTTCTCGCACCAAGAAGATCTGAGATGGCAAATGTGGTCAGTGACGGAACAAATACCATTGTAACACCGCTTATAATACCTGGAAGGCTGAGCGGCAATGTTACCTTGAAAAATACCTGCGCACTGTTTGCACCGAGATCTCTTGCTGCATTTAATACATTCTCATCAATTTTTGTTAGAACGTTAAACAGCGGAAGAACCATAAATGGCAGGAAGTTGTAGATCATACCCATAATGATTGCCGCGTTTGTTCCTACCACACTAAATGTCGGAAGACCTAAGTTTCTGCAGATATTAAATAAAATACCGCCGTCATCAAGAAGATTTAACCATGCGTAGGTACGAAGCAAAAAATTCATCCACATCGGCAGGATAAATATAAATACAACAAAGCCTTTCTTGCCCATACCTGTTTTTTTTAAAATCATGGCAAGCGGATATGCAATCAGCAAACAAAGAATCGTACAGGCAATTGATAGACTAAGTGATAGTCCGAGTGCCTTTAAATGCTCTGGACTTGCTATGGCTCTTACATTGGCAAGCGTGAAGGCACCTGTGCGGTCTGTAAATCCATACCAGGCAATCACTAAAAGCGGGATTATAGTAAAGAGAATCATCCAGACAAAGTACGGTCCAGATAACAATTTTTTCTTATTCATGGACCCCCATCGCCTCCTCATCCTCGGATTCCGGCTTGTTCATAATCTGAATGTCAAACGGATCGACATGGATGCTTACCTTTGTTCCAATCGGGAACATGTCGGTGCTGTGGACAAGCCACTCAAAACCGCCGGCCATGACCTCCATCTCGTAATGTACACCCTTAAAGATCATATGAGTAACTACTCCCTCGAGACTTCCCTGACCCTCTGGCAAAAGATCTACATCCTCTGGACGAATCACGACATCGACTGGCTTATTTCTTCCAAAACCTTTATCTACACAGGCAAAACGGCTTCCTAAAATCTCTACAAGCTCATCTTGAATGAAGGTTGCACCGATGATGTTGCTGTCACCAATAAAGTCTGCTACGAATGCATTCTCTGGCTCGTTATAGATCTTTTCCGGGGAACCCTGCTGCTGAATATAACCCTGGTTCATTACAATGATATGGTCGGACATTGTAAGTGCCTCTTCCTGGTCGTGTGTGACATAGATAAAGGTAATGCCAAGCTCTTTTTTCATACGAATCAGCTCATACTGCATGTCCTGACGGAGTTTTAAGTCAAGTGCACCAAGCGGCTCATCAAGAAGAAGCACCTTAGGCTCATTTACAATAGCGCGCGCAATCGCAATACGCTGCTGCTGTCCTCCTGAAAGAGAATCTGGCATACGCTTCTCGTAACCTTTCAGATTAACAAGATTTAATGCATATGCAATCTTATCTTTAATATACTGCTTTGACTTTTTCTTGATCTTTAAGCCAAAAGCAATGTTTTCCTCTATTGTCATATTAGGAAAGAGTGCATATTTCTGGAATACAGTATTTAATGCTCTCTTATGAGGCGGAAGGGATGTAATATCCTGTCCGTCAAAAATAACCTTTCCCTTGTCAGGTGTCTCAAAACCGCCGATGATACGAAGCGTTGTGGTCTTTCCGCAGCCGCTTGGTCCTAACAGCGTTACAAAAGATCGGAAGAGCGTCGTGTAGGGAAAGAGTGTAGATCTCGGTGG
>OOCB01000870.1_pt1 | contig 45229 bp, 39 predicted proteins | sample 1671351 | NCBI WGS metagenome assembly OOCB01 (sample SAMN06348148, study PRJEB24527) | human gut metagenome | biome: human gut; feature: ankylosing spondylitis patient; material: feces | host: Homo sapiens | place: China | collected 2015-10 | reverse complement strand
TACAGGAACTGGCGGAGCGGTACGGCGTGAAGATGCAGCAGATCGCGCTGGCATGGCATTGGGCAAAGGGCGTCGCTTCTCCTATCATCGGCGCAACTAAGGCACGGTATCTGGATGATGCTGTGGGCGCATTGGCAGTAAAACTGACGGCGGAGGATATCGCCTATCTGGAGGAACCCTACCTACCTCACCGCGTTGTGGGAGCCATTGACCGAAATCCTGCGGATGGGGTTATGCTGCTGGATGAGAAAAAGTGATTTCAATACAGTTCTATCCCGAATCTGACAAACAGCCGCAGCCTTATCTTTGATTATGGCATAGCAAGCCGTGCCATGGCATTGCGCAGAAAGCTTTCAACTTCGCTTGCGTCAAGAGTGACATCAGGCTACGGATAGCATTTGAGCCTCGTTGGAGAAATTCCAGCGAGGCTCTGTTTTGACCACATAAACAGCCACAGACGGCACCGGGATACATGGAAAACATATGGTCAAAGAGGTTTAGAAATAAAATGAAATCGAGCAAAAACCGCTAAAAAGGACTAAAATTGATAAGAAAAAATGGTTTCACATTTCTTTGTTTACTGCGGCGCAGTTTTTGCGCTCCGGTGTTAAAATATAAAAGCGCCCAAATATTACAGTTGGAAACACACGCAAGGACCTGTTATAATTTTTATAAAATATCTTTCATCCCTTTGGGTACTCTCGTTCGTTATACTGACAGAAAAGGCGGTGAGGCAGTGGAATATAGCAACCACGAACTGGTGCGCGGGATCAAAGGCGGAGATCAGAGCGCACTGGAGCTTTTGGTTCGCCGCTGGTATCCGCGAATTTACGGATATCTTTTCAAATTGACCGGGCATGAGCAGGACGCTTATGACTTGACGCAGGATGTTTTTATCGCAATGATGCAGAGCATCGGCAGCTATACGCCGTGGAGGAAATTTGACAGCTGGCTGTTTACGATCGCGCATAACAAGTGCATGGACTACTTTCGCTTTCGACAGAAAATCGTTCAGGCGGAAGACACCATGTTCGACCGACCCGATCCGGCTGCCTCGCTTGAAGATATGGCAGCGGTCTCCCTGTCCGTAAAAGCCGCGCTGGAGAAGCTGCCTGCCGCACAGCGGGAGGCAGTAATCTTACATTATTTCCATCAATTTACCGCAAGCGAGATCGCGCGAATGACGAACACACCGCTGCCGACGGTCAAATCACGGCTTCGTGCCGCCAGAAATACACTCTCAGATAAACTGCGGGAGGACTTCGAATGAACGATCGAATGGAACAGGAAATCCGTCGCACCATTTTGCGGCTGCAAGCGTCCATGCCGGAGCCGAGGAACCGACAGACGCCGGTCTTCACGCTGCTGCGGATCGCCGCAGGTGAAATAAACGCGGGCCTGCTGCTTGGGCTTTTCGCGGGTGCATTGATTTTCGGTCTGCTCAGCGTCAGGGCTTTGTCCATGCCGATGCTGACGATTTTCTGTACCGCGCCCATGCCGATGCTCCTGCTGTTTCATCGGTACGTGCTCGCCAGTAACCAGCACATGCGTGAATTGGAAGCTACGTTTCCGTATTCCTATCCGGAGATGCTGGCTGCGCGGTCTGTCGTGATCTCGTGCTGGATGTTCGGTGCGCTGCTGCTGCTTTCCGTGACGCTGCACGTTTCTGCGGGGGAGGATCTTCTGCGGCTGGCGCTCTGCGGCGCGGTACCGGGCATCTATTTATGCACGCTGCTGCTGTTTCTGTCTGCCAGACTCCGTAATCCGGAAGGGCTATCCCTGCTTGCGCTCGTCTTCTGGGCAGCGCTCTGCTTCCTCGTGACGGTGCTTCCGTTTGACCGGCTTTTGCAGCTCTGCTCCACCGCCGCCTACGCAGCTCTGGCGGTCATCGGACTGATTTTATACGGCATTCTTATATTCAATGTTCAACGAAGGAGGGAGCATTATGACATGGCTCATATCGGATGAAGCCAGAAAGCACCGGGCGTTCCGCGAGGTCTGGGTCGCGTATCTCCTTGGCGGGTTGTATCTGCTGCTGGGGCTATACACGGAAATTTCGGACCAGAATTACAGTGTGCGCTATGATGCACAGCAAAAGTGGTGGTTTGTTCAGCAGAATATCCGCTCCTATGGCGCGACGCTGACGGCGTTTCTGCTTGCGGTCGGATTGCCGCGGCTGGTCTGCTGCGAAAAGGAGTACCGGACGGACAAGCTTGTCGGGACGGCAGCACTTGGCCGCCGGTACACATGGAGAGCGAAAACGGCGTTTACAGTCCTCTATTGCGCGGCCGTTGTTTTCATCATCGGCGCAGCCAGTCTGCTGGTAAACGGCGGCGCGTTCGGGTTCGAAGGCGCCCTCTCCCCTGTTGCCAGATGCGTATATTTTGCGGATACGGCGCTGCCGCCGATGTCCAATCTTGCGTACTGTGCGCTCCAGTATGGCTTTCTGCTTCTGGGCGCGTTATACTTCGCCGGGTTTATCCTGATCGTCGCTGCGCTGACGCGGCGGACGGCGCTCAGTCTGTTCCTCTGCGGCGGAAGCTATCTGCTGTTTTTCGCGTATTCCGCTGTCGGGTTTCAGCTGCCGGAGGTCCTTCGCGTGCCGCTCGACGCGCTCTATCGGTTCGGCTTCGGTGGGTATCTGCTGCAGGAGAGCTATTCGTGGGTCTTTCCATATTTGTGGTCGGACGTATGGAAACCGGTCCTGCTGGGGATTGGCATGATCCTTCTGGAGTTTTTCCTCTTTTGGAGGATATGGAGGAGGAAAATGAAAGCATGAAAGATGATTTGATCCGCTGTTTCCGGAATCCGCTCTACTGGCTCGTTTTGGGTGCTGGGCTATCCGTTCGGGTCGTCCTCGCCTATTTCGATTTCCAGACCCGCAGCGAAGCGTTCTGGCCCTTATCCGCAGAATTCTGGAATAAGATAGGCTCCGTAACACTCGGTTTTCTGGTTCTGCTCGTTCTGATCCGTCTGTTTTCCGCGGATCGTGAAACAGGAGTCTTTCCCGTCATCAACAGCACCGCCTATGGTCGAATCACGCTGTTCCGGAACCGGTTGATTGCCGGGAGCATTGCCTCTTCGGCTGGTGCTGTGCTGTTAGCAGCCGGAAATCATGCGCTGTCAATTCTCATTTCCGGCAGGCTTCCCCAACCGGATGGTTGGAATCACGCATGGTTCCGCAGCACGGCGATCGTTCTCATCGGAACAATTGGGTTTTTCCTCTTTGCAGCATTTGTATGTGACAGTCTGAAGAATCAGCCGGCGGCCATGTGCATCTGCGGAGTTCCGTTTGCGTTCAGCTATTTTATCAATGTCGCTGTGCTGAAAAAGTTTGAATTCTTCTGGTTTGTCCGGTATGGATTTTTTGCAGAATGGATGCGCGGACGGAGAATCGGTGTGACCCCCGGAGTCTGGGGTGTCTGGTACGCGCTGTTATTGGGTGGGTTACTATTGACCGCCCTCCATCAAAGAAAGGAGCGCAAGGAATTATGAAGCTTTCCTTCGAACATATCAGCAAGCTCTACGGCGATACAGCCGCGCTGCAGCAGATTGACCTGACCCTCGGGTCAGGCGTCTATGGCTTGCTTGGTCCAAACGGGGCCGGGAAGACGACGCTGATGCGGATCATGACGGATCTGCTCGCCCCATCGACCGGACGTGTCTTGCTGGATGGGCAGGACATTGCGGTCATGGGTGCTGCGTTCCGGAAAAAGCTCGGGTATCTGCCGCAGGATTTCGGCGTTTATCCGAATTTCACAGCGGAGCAGTTTCTGCTCTATATCGCCAGATTAAAGGGCTTGTCAAAATTTGAGGCCAAGCGGCAAACGGATGAGCTTCTGCGCATGGTCGGTCTGGAGGACAAAAAGCAGAAAAAGCTGAAAGGTTTTTCCGGCGGACAGCGGCAGCGTGTGGGAATCGCGCAGGCGTTGCTTGGCGACCCCGAAATTCTGGTGCTGGACGAGCCGACGGCGGGGCTTGACCCGGAAGAACGGATCCGGTTCCGCGGGATCATCAGTGATCTTTCCCAGCAAAAGCTCGTTTTGCTGTCGACGCATATTGTATCGGATCTCGAAGCAGTCGCAAACGAAATCATTCTGCTCCGGAAAGGTGTTGTCCTCGAAATGCAAAAGCCTGCTTCGTTGCTGGAGCATCTGAACGGGCAAGTCTGGCTCGTTACAGTTCCAGCTGCGGACGAAACGGCACTCACAAAGCAATATGTCTGCAGCAATGTCATGCACACAGACGGAAAAAGTGTGATCCGTCTGCTCAGCGAAAGCGCCCCTCGCCCCGACGCAGTACCAACAACACCCAATATGGAGGATCTGTATCTATATTATTTCGGTAGATGATCGTCCGGCTGATTCTGGCTGGATCTCGGGTGCAGTAAAGTGCAGACTTTTTAGAAGGCGGCTTGCAAGTTTTCGGGCTTGCAAGCTGCCTTTTCCTGCAAGCTCAGAGTTCTTCACCCACCTCTGCACCTGCCGCTATTTGTTCGATTTCTACACACTTTTTTCGTGCAACCCCGCTGTTTTCCTTGAAACGTCTGGCTTTTTTCAAATCACGACCCCAAGAGTGCTATTTTTGCCCTCTCAACAACCCCCTCGCAAATCTCCGAAACTGCCCGCACGGCGGGCAGATGTGACCGCTGCGGGCGCGCACGACCCCGCGGCTTTGTCCTGCTTCGCCGATTGCGGCTTCTCCCTCCGCCGCAAGCCGCCCGCAGGCGGTTTCCTTCTGTTCCTGCCGTTCCCGTAAAGCTCCCGCACACCGGCGCAACGTCCGGTTTTGTGGCTTCCGGCGGGTACTCGCTCGGCTGTGTCCGGAAAATCGGACACAGCCGCGACACGCGGCTCACGCGGGCGGACAGGCGTTTTTCTGCTGAGCCTGTTGGAACGCTTCCAACCGCTTTCGGATGCGTTCCTGCTCACATTCCGCGTCCAGTTTTGCAAGCTTTTGCTCGTAAAACTGCTGGATGGAGAACTGAATGGGCAGGAGTGTGTACAAAAGGCTTCCGTTCTGCTTGCGTCCGTCCTGTGTGATGATGCTTGTGTGCTCCGTTTGAATGAGGCCACGTTCGACCAGCTCGGTCACATATTTGCGTACCGTGTTCGGACTCATATTGACGGCTTTACCAATCGTTTTGTAGCTTGCATGGCACTGATACGTCGTCCGATCCTCGATGTACATCAGATAGCTGTAGACAGCCAACGCGCCTGGTGAGAGACCGAGGGTGAAAACCTCATTCGGCAGAGGAAAGTAGTTTTTGATTGGATCGCGCGACGTGTAATACTTATTCCTCATGCGCGCCTCCCGTCTGCCGCTCCACCCAGAGACGGAATTGCTCCTTCGGTACGACAAGCCGGCTGCCGATCCGCAGCGACGGAAAGCCGTCCTCGTGCAAAAGCTCATAGGCACTCGACGGCGAAACGCCCAGCGCGCGGGAGACAAGCTGCGCGTTGAGAAACAGCGGCAGCTCGTCAAAATTTTTGATGTTTGATGTGTTCAATGTCTTTTTTACCTCCATGTGATTTTAGAAAATTCAGAGATTAAACTTGCATTTCGGAGGCCCCTCTGTTAGACTGAACACAGTTACCATCCGTGTTTTCCGAAACGCGGCGCGCCGTCCGACTGTTGCAGCAGCCGGACGGTTTTTTCTTTTCCTGTTACCATCCTCCATACCCGTTCCTGTCCTGCGGCCTTTTGTTGACGCACACGGCGTTGGCTTCGCCTTGGTATGCTGGCTGCTCTTGCAGCGTCGCGGCATACTTCCCCGGCGAGTATCGTCTTTGGAGATGGGTGTGAAATTTTCAAGGTACAGAGCAACTTTCCGTTGACAAGCTGTCTATGTGATGCTAGACTATGATAAAATGATTTAGACAGCTTTCCGGTTTTAAGGTAACATAGAGCTACATATTTGTCAAGACTATTTCATTTATAATTTACAATTAGTCCATATTTGAGGTGAGAGCTATGTGGTATGCGAAGATGTATTTCTCCGGTGAGAGGGAGTTCTTTGAAAATGATGCGTTCGGAATGCAGGGGCTGCCGTCCAAGCAGCTGGAACTTCCGTTTTTGGAAAGTCTGCTGACGTTTCTGGAATTGGATGAAAAAGAAATCACGCCGATGCTGGAACGCATCAGCGTGAATTGGGAACACTTCGTCGAAAGCAGTGACCTCAGAGCGCATACAGCCGCGATGGTGGAGTTGGGTATGCTGGCTGAGAAGCACATTTACTTTCGCCTTTTATATACGCGCTGCTTCGGCTGCATTTCCGTTAATGGCTTCGATCAAGCGGAGATTCAGGCGATTGCTTTGGACTTAAAGGAGTTTGTAACGCAGTTTTCAGAGACAAGGAAGCAGGTTGAGAAGTTTTTGGAATGTGTGCTGGACGTGGATTCCGCCGGCCGCGAACCGCAGAAGCAGGCGGCGAAAAACTACCATTACGACCGGCCGAGAAATCCGGAACTGTTCCGATTTGAGCCAATCCCGCTGAGCTTTGAACCGGTCGAACCGGGCCGGTGCGCGCCTGTTTTATACTCGTCCGCCGTGCGGGACATGATCGACTATTCGCTGCGGAGCTGCGTTGAGCGCGGCGTGACCGTGCGCCGCTGCAAAAATTGCGGCCGCTGGTTCCCGCAGACCGGACGTGTGAGCGCAGAGTATTGCGAGCGCCCCGTGAAGTACGGCGAGCAGCGCTGCCGCGAGATCGGCGCGTTCCGTCAGTGGACAAAAAAACAGACCGATGACCCGATTTTTAAGGCATACCGCAAGGAGTACAAAAAGCGCTTCGCGTGGATCAAGGCCGGACGCATCACCGACGAGCAGTTCTATGCGTGGAGTGAAAAAGCCAGAGAAGAAAAGAAGAAGTGCGACCGCGAGATCATCTCGTTGGAGGAGTTCCAGCAGTGGCTTCGCGACTCAAAAATATAAAACTACGCGGCCGGTAACTTGCCGGTCGCGTATTCTTTGTCTATAGCGAGTGAGGATTTGAGTTGCTGGGCGCTCAGGTTACGCAGAGAAAAGGTACGATTTTTGCCCAATCCTGTATCTGTTTATTGAGAGATGCTTTTTCATTTGTTCCGCGATTGCGGTTCAGCGTACCCATAACGCCGCAGTGCGCGAACGCAAAAACGAACGCGGTTTCGTCATCACAAAGATGGATTTGAACAGGGTTTTCACTGCTTTCGATGAATCGATTATAGTTTCGTATGACCGGTAGCCGCTGCAATCCAAGCGCACGGAGCGTACACCGAAAGGTATCCTTACCCAAACAGAGCAGTATACGCGGATGTATGATATCAACCAATCTGCGAAAGAACGGCGCATCCGCATTGGCCCAAGCTGTTTTGAAACCGCCGCTCGTTCCTTTCAATCTGTAGCCCATTACGAGATTTGTAAAGAACAATTTCGGATCGTCAGATAAAATATCAAAGCCAATTGTGCGGAATAGCTGAATTAGATTCCTATCTGTAATGCTGTCATTCCCACGCATATAGCTTACCGCTTTTCCACAGTTCATGTCGCATACGTTTTTCATGGTTTCAACGGAAGTCTTAGGACAGCCCCAATCCTGACCGACCAGCATGATATCCGCATCTAAGTGTCCGCGCCCTTGCCAGTACGCCCATAGATTGATTTCTTTACATTCCTCGCACCATCGGAGTTCACGGCTTTCAGACAGATATGCCTTCTGGACATCGGCAATCAGTTCTTGATATTGTATTTCTTTTGATACGGTGTCGTTTTTCATATCATTTATTCCTGAATTCTGCCCGGTCAGAAATCTTACCCAATCGCACCAGACGCGCGGCTAAGCTTCCCTCCGAGCGTTTGAAGTAGGCACACATTTCCTTCCTGCTGCCTCCGGCATCGAACATCTGGCAGAGGACCGCGTCGTCTGCATCGTTCCAGGGTTTGCCCGCATTTTCGGGCTGCGGCTTCGGCGGCTTTCCTGGAAGCGCCTTCAGAACACAGTGAAACGCCCGAATGATTTCAGCCTTGTTGCACACATGATCCTCCGGCAGAACCTCGCCTGTCAGCGGATCAACGCCGTCTGCCAAGCCGGATAACAGTTCTTTTGCTCGTTGCAGATCCATAAAATAACCTCCTAACCATTCTCCCACTCATCCCACGCTTCGTCCTCATCTTCATACCAATCCTGATTATCTTCCCAAAGGTCTTCCGGATTATCATAATCATCCCGGACGCTTCCGGAATTGCTGCCTCCATTGCCGTAATTGAAGGTCTGCCCATTATCACCACCTGACGGATAATATTGCGAGAAGGATTTCAGCATATACTCGCTGTCGTTTTTCCACTGAGCGCACATACCGGCAGCGATCATTTCACCATTTTCATCATACCAGTAAACATTGAAATACTTCTGGTTCTGCTCCAACTTTTCAAAGTTTTTGCAGTTCAGTCTCTTATCCGGTTCACCGAGCGAAGTGTATTTTAAGCAGCTCACCGGCATTCCTTCTACGGGCAGTTTTCCGGAATACTGATCCTTCAGACTTTGTTCCCGCTTTGCAGCATTCTCGGCTGCAATTCGTTGACGCTCGGCTTCCTCGGCGGCGTCTTTCTCCGCCTTGTAGCCCTTGACGCGGGTCTCCAGTGCGTCAACATCATGCTGCCAGCTCGTATCATATTGCAGCGTGATGTTTGAAAGCTCATCCTGCCCGCCCGCGTATTCCGTCCTGTCTTTGTACATATCGGCGTACTTGCAGTAGACGGACAGCGATGCCGCATCCCGATACCCGGAAAGCGAAGAGAAGCCCTGTTCGGCAGAAGTGTAATTGCCGTTTGACAGCTCTTGCAGGGCTGCGTCATAAGCTGCTGCTCTCTGCTTATTGCGGTCCGAGACGGAAATAGAGACCCACGCGATCACGGCTACTGCCAGAACTGCCGCGATGAGCTTTCCAAGCGGAAACGGCTTCTTTGACAGCGTAGATTTCTTTTCGGTTATTTCTGGCTCCGTCGGCGTCTGGCTGACGATCGGCGGTGTGATTGCCGATTGTACAGTCGGCGCAGACTTCTGCGGATTTGCGGTCGGTGCGGACTGCACAGGCGGAACTGCGCGCTTCGATTCAGTCGGTGCTGGCGCGGCTGCTTGCTTTGGAGCAGGATGCTGCGGCTTTGTGCGTTCCGGAAAGGCTGTCCGTTCAGACTTGCGGAGCACAAATTTCGCCTTCTCCGGCGGATATGGCGCATTCTGTGTGCTGCAAACGAACACCTCTGTCACCCGAGCAAGCTTTTCTGCTTGATGATCGCCGATCGGAACGACTACAAAATCGCCTGCTTTCAGCGAAATTCCCCCGGTCAGATAGGCATATGTCGCGCCATCCTCCTTGAACTGCACATTGCAGAACTGATAATAGCTTTCGCCAGCCGGCTTTGCCGGTGTACTGACGGGCGGTCTTGCAAGTGCACGGGCAGGTGGCTTTGTGCGTTTTGAAGAAGGTGCAGCCGCAAGGACCTGTGTATACCGTTTCCTCCACTGCTCATCCAGACAGGGATTTTTCAGTGCAAGGTCCATACAATGCCACGCCAGCGTTTCCTCCCCACAATCCCGACAGATCTCCAGAACATTGAACTGCAATCTGTCGAGGTACGCGCTTTCAAAAAGCTGTGATACAAACCGCTCGTCATCCAACGCGACCAAAAGTGGAAGCGCCTGATCGTCGGTTGGAGAATCCAGCCAATCCCAATCCGGGAGAAGTTTTTCGGCAGTTTTAGCGTCGGTTTTCAGAGACGGCTCCGCAATGTTCAAAAGGCTTCGCCACATCTCCATCCCTTTTTCCGGGTCGTCTGCAAACACATCATCCAGAACACGTTCCCACGACAATTCATCGAAATCCTCGGCGGTTTCATGCGGGACTTCCTCCGGATATTCGACCAGCAAAATCTCGCGGCAAATATCCTCGTAATCCGGAAACTTGCCCTGCGCCAAGAGGCGTTTTGCGCGCTCTACGTCCGGATGCAGCAGCACTTTGTTCTGCCAATGGGTGTGATAGGCTTCTTCCAGCGCATTTTGATAGTCCTGCGCTTCGCCCATTTCCTCATCCTTTTTCCCGCCGAAGTAGGCATAGACAGAGGACAATTCGAAGAACAGTTCGAACAATCCATCCGGATCAACGTGGTTATAGTAGTCTTCCACGGGGCGCGTGGCAAGCAGTTCCGTCCAGAACGTGCCGCAGTCCGCTTCGGAAAGGGCAGCTTCTTCGCGGAACAGAACGCCGCGTTTTACATCGCGCATGATCTCGTCTGCGCTTTCACCCAGATTCAGGTCAAGAGTATTATGTAGAAATGTCCGCAGTTCCTCCGCCTTTTTCTCGTCCGGCAAAGCTCCTGCGTGCTGGATTCCGGCTGAGATATGGTGCAGCAGCACTTTTCCGAGTAGCTGCGAGAGTGAGGTGTCGTTAGGCGCGATCTGCCTCAGTGCCTTTTTCAGATCGCTCCAAGTTTCGGGGAGGTCAACATGATAGACGAAGGAGAGGGTCAACGTGATCTGTTCCGTATTCTGTGACTTTTTTGCCGGTGTTCTTTGCAGACTTCCAAAGTCTCCGCACCAGCCGCATTCCCAAGATGACCCGCGTATCATAACCGGACTTCCGCACCACGGACAGCGCATATTGCTCTCACCCCTTTTGATTGGAATTACTCAACGCCCAATGCCTTATATACCGCGTCCTCTGCGCTCTGATAGAACACAAGATTAAAGCAGCCGATCAAATCTGCTGGGACAAGTCCAAGGTCAGCCGCCGATGTAATCGGCAGCAGCACCTTCTTTGCACCACTGTCAAGGCAGACCTGAAGGGCGTTTGCAAGCTCGTCCACCTTGAGCATGGTTCCTGCAATGCTGATCTCGCCCAGCACCGCAAGACTGCTGAGGGTTGGCTTTCCGAGCGCAATCGAACAGAGCGCAATCAGCGTGGGAAGTGCCAGCTTCTCGGTCATGCCGATGCCCTGCAAATCCTGATAGTTGATGATATAGTCCTTCGTTGTGGTGCTGATCGCACCACTGATGCGGTTGCCGTTCGCTTTCAGATAGTTGAAGGCAGTATTTGCCGCTTCCTTGCACTTACCATCAGAGTTTAGTCCCGTCCGCTCAAACTTTCCGCTGCCGGGAAGCATCTGTGATTCCAGACGGAAGACGCCGATCATGCCGCTCTTTCCCTGTGAAACCGTATAGACCTGACCGGGATTGCACATTCCTTCGGGGATCAGTTTTCCGCCGCCCTGTTCGGGGACAGAGACGAAATGTTCCTCAAAGGTATCGTTGTCAATGTACGAAAAATTGACATCGTAGAACTCCATGCCGCCCAGCTTTTTGAGCTGTTCCTTGACGCGGCGGCGCATTTCAAGCGCAAACTTGAGGATTTTCTCAAGCTGTCCCTTCGTGAACTCCCCGTCCGGATAGAGCAGCTTGATCATGCCGCCAACCATCTTGCGGACTGCAATGGTGTCACGCTGATTGAGGTTCTTGCCAAGGCGGAAATACTTGTCCAGTGCGTCGCCGTACTGCTCCTTGCGAAGCTCACGGATGAACTCTGCCAGATAGTCAGTGATAAAGCCGTAGTCGTTGGTGAAATGCTCCGGGCGGAACTTCGGTATCTCCCAGCCAGGGATATAGCAATGCATACGGTCGAGGAACGCCGTGTCCGTTCCCATTTCGGGAGGGAATGGGTCAAAAAGGCTGGACGTTTTCAGCAGCACATCCACGCTCTGATTGATATTTCCGACGAAGACCATAGAAGCGGTCGCGGCTTTTTCTTCCTTTCCACGAGCGAAGGAGCCGGACGCCATATAGTCCTTCATGATCTGGATGCCGTCTTTGTCCTTGAAGTTGATACCGGCAACCTCGTCAAACGCCACGCAGTCCCACAAGCCGACCAAGCCGACCGTTTTTCTGCCCATGTTGTAAAACAAATTGGCAACGGTAGTCTGACCGCCGGAAACAAGGATGCTGTTCGGGGAGATTTCTTTGTAGATATGGGATTTGCCGGTGCTTCGCGGACCTAACTCACAGAGGTTGAAGTTGTTCTCAACAAGCGGCAGCATACGGGCAAGCAGCAGCCAGCGTTCGCGGTCATTCAGCTTATCCGGCTCATAACCGCAGGAGCGCAGCATGATCTCAAGCCACTCTTCTTCGGTGAAGTTCTTTCTGCCTTCCTTCAATTCCTCAATGTCCACATGGGGCATCTGGATTGGCGTCAGCTTGCGGATGTGGATGGGAGAGGCATTTTTCTCTTCTTCCAGAAACTCATATTCGAGCTGCACAATGCACCAGATACCGCCGCAGAGCAGCCGGTCAAACTTTGCGGGATAGTCCTCTGAAATGGGAATATTCTTGATACCAAGGTTGGAGAACTCCGCCTCATAGGTATCTTTTTTCATATTCAGATTGACAGTGATCTTGTCAATGACCGTGTGCATCCCGCGCTGACGAAGCATGGAGAGGATCTTCTGCGCCTCGTCCGGACGGACATAGTTGTCCGCCAAGATGCGCTTGACGTTCTCCACGCCGGTCTCAATGACTTCCGGATCGTCCGAGCTGCAATACTGACCAAGTAAAAACTCAAGGACATAGACCGGCACATTTGCGCCTTCCTTGATCTTCTTCGTCAGGTCTTTCCGGACGATCTTGCCGTCAAAGAACTGCCGCAGCTTTTGGTCGATCACTGCGTTTTTATCGCCGGTTTTTCCGGTCATTCTCTGCTCATCCATTCTTGCCACCTCACAGGTCAAAGCCAAAATCGTCCGCAAACGCGATGTCGATGTGGAACTCGATCTCTTCCACGTCAATCTCGTTTGCGATCACCAGACGGTAGACTTTCTTCTTATCATACGTTCCGGCTTTCAGGTTGAACCGGACACGGAACACGCGATCTGCCGCGTTGTCGCTGGTCTTATCCGCGATGACCGTCTGCCGGTCGCTGATCACCACGCCCTCATCATCCGTCATGTAGATGGAGTAGGTGCAGGGCTGGATCTTATCGCCCACGGGCTGACGCTGATGGAACTCCAACGAGAAAATCAGATTGGAAATCTTGCGGCTTTCGCTCAAAAGTTTCAGCTCCGCGTTCTTAACCTCGACGTAATTCTTGTTGCTCGTGCGGAGGTTCTTGAAGGCAATCACAGGCACGACAAGCTCCTGCAAGCTGATACCGCCGTGGACATAGTTCTCACCACCGCCCTGAACCTTCATGCGGATGGTGTCCTGCGGGGCATAGCCCTTGATGGGCGTTCCGTCCAGCTCTCGTTCCAGATTGACGGGAAGCAGGAAATCAGCGGTTGTGTCAGGAGCGGTCAGCGCATAACGCCGTCCAAGCTCATACACGTTGCCGGAGAAGGCTTTTCGGTCAATCTTGTCGCTCTCATTCAGAGGCTTATAGGTATAGAGGAAGCCGTGATCTGCCGTGATGAAAATATTTGTTCCGCTCAGTTCGTTCACGATGATACGCAGGATACCGGAAAGCTCCTGAATTGCCGTCTCGCAGGCGTCAAAGACTTTGGACTCCGTAGGGGCTTTGTCTCCGATGGCGTCGATGGAGTTGTGATAGATGTAGATCACATCTTTTCCGGCAACCAACTCCCGCCGTTCATCCTTCTTCATGTTCAGAAGGTCATTGTATTGAATGGCAACGCTGGCTTTCGGCGTCGCGTTCAGGATCGTGTTTCGCTCCACGGTGGAACGGGTGGGATTTCCGTCAACGAGAATGTCCATACTGTCGTTCACAGAAATGCTCTTTGCCGGAAGAAGAGCCGCCATACCAAACTTCGTGATAGACGGGAAGATTGCTTGCATCGACTCCAATTCGGCAGTTCCCTTTGTGGTGCGGACAATGCGTTCGGAAAGCTCGGAGGCGACCTCATAGCGAAGCGCGTCCGAGATGATCACAAACGCACGGGTGTTCTTACTGCTTGCGGGAGCGACATATCTCTTATAGAAATCCCGCTGCTTCTCGATCTCTGAGATGTAGCCAAGCGTAGCAAGGTCATCTGCCGCTGCGTTTGTCCAGCAAGCGGTCAGTTCCCGGAGGAACCAGTTCTGATACAGCGCCTCAACAAACTCCGTCGAGTGCTTCAAGCCGTCTTCCAGAATGTCATTTGCATTCTTGAGAGAGTTGCCGAAGGCATAATGGAAGTGGCGATAGTAGGCATCCATACGGTAGAGATCACTCGTATAGAGCTTCCAGATTTTCTTCGGCTCGACGATATGGAATCCGCCGCCGTGTTCCTGATAGAAGGTCTGCATTTTTCCGATGAAGAAGAGGCAGTCAAAGTAATCCGAAAACCGCTTGTACCATCCGGCTGTCCGTCTGTTTTCACAGACCTTCCTAATGAGATCGACCTTCACAACATGGTCGCTGATCTCCGCGAAGAGCTGTTTCAGGATGCTTTCGTTGATGCACGGGAAGACGTCTCCTGTAATCAGCGTTTCCGGCTCAAATTTGTCAAAGCGCGTCGGGAGCTGTAATTCATTCTCCACGGTGCGGCACAGTTCGTACAAGTCCTCGTTATCCTCGCGGGAACGCCATTCATGGACGATGCTGTAACAGTACGCCTTGTTGGTCTCGGAAACAAAACGCTCCAAGCCTTTCAGGACGGAGGCGTTCATCGTCTGAGAAAGCGCGGTCAGCAGAACGTGCGCTGCAAAGCAGCCCAAAGGCTTGTCCTCTTCCTCGATGTAGCCGGTGTACTTCCGCGCGAGCTGCCAGAAGGCTTCGATGCTGCCAAACTTGCGGATGTTCTGCAAGACGCTGTTTGTCTCCTTATCGAGACCCGCGGCAAGGACGGCGATGATGACATCCTGCGCGGAACCTTCGCTCAAACCGGCGAGAACCGCCATAATGTCGATGTGGAGTTGGAGGGGCGTCTGATAGTCACGCCCGATCCTGCGCAGCTTTTGAATACGCTCTTTGCTGTCGAAGAACTTTGCATAGAGCTTGACCGTCTTCCGCATTGCGGCAGACGGTGCGATGTTCAGCTCATCCATCTGCATGGAGATAAAATCCGCGCGGAAGGTCTCGCTGTAATATTCAATGTCCTGAAGCCAGTTGTCTTCGTCGCTGGTGTATGTAATCGGGCAATAGATAAGATAGTTGCTGTCCAAGTCATCGTGAAGCAGCAGCTTCTTGACGGCAAAATTGTTCGTGCCGGTCAGCTTGATGATCTTGACGCCTTCCAAGTTCAGCTCGTCAACGTCCTTCTCAAACTCCCGATCCTCGTCCTTCCAGAAGACGATCCTGCGGCGATAGAACTCCGGCAAGGGGGCTGCAAAACGTTCTTTTAAGTTGTATTGCACTCTGTCGCTACTCATTTGGGTACGATCCTTTCTCTTGCGTCAGGTTCGCTTGTCTACAAATTATATGAATCCGGCACAGCGTTTTAGATGTTATCAAAGTATCAGAGCATCCGATTCTTCTGTAAATAGGAACACAATCAGGATTAGAAACATTAAGAATTGTGATTCCATCATTTCCAGATGCAAGTCTTTCTATATCAAAACAAGCATATTTTCCGTCAAAGGTTGGGCAAGCAATATAGATATTGGAAAACTTTCCGTCTCCAATATATTGATATTGCAGAGCTTTCCAAAATAAGTCACGCTCATGCATAATCATTTTGTCAGCAAAACTGTAATCGCTATAATAGGCATATTCTTCATCCATGCAATACCATAGAGGAAGTGAATTGACTAAAAGGCAAAACAGTGCAACTTTGCTTGCTCCAGAATAATTTCCTTTGTTCAGTTTTGCGTATTTATTCTCAATCCGTTCCTTTAGTGCGACTTCAACTGTACCATAAAGAGTTGAATGTCCGTTCGGTTGGACACTTCCGTCAAAAATACGCATATTCTCGTTATTTTCTCCCCATACGACTTCAATTCCCTCACCTGTACACACCATACAATCCGGCTCCTTGTGTGCAGGGTCTCCTTTCCTTATATCATCTGCATCAACGCCTATGACGTGCCACAGCATTGCATGAGCCAGTGCCTCCGATGGTGAGGGACTGCTCATATCTTCTTGAGGAGAATCAAAGAATCTCGGTGGTAAAACAAGATTAAATTCCACAGGATGTTTTTCCATGACTACTTTATCTTCGCCAGCACATCGGCAAACAGTTCATAGTTATGCTTCACACCGTCATCCAAGTCGATCTCGATGTTCTGGTCGGCAAGATGGTGAACCTTTTCCTCGTATTTTTGCAGCTCTGTCGCTTGATCTTGGAACTTTTTCTGCTGTTTGGTCAGCTTCACGCGCTCGGATGCGCTGGCATGGTCAATGGCGTCACCGAGCTGGGCAAGCTGGGTGCGGTAACGCTCCTGCTGCTCATGCACATAGTCGGTGCGCAGACGGGCGAGAAGATCGCGCTGATAGCGGTGCATATAGCACAGCGCCTTGAAACCGTTCTTCTTGCCGCTGTCAAAGAGCCAGTAGATCGGGCGCTTCTGATAGGTTTTCAGATGGTCGGCATAGAAGTCGTTCAGGAAGTAGCTGCGGATCACCTCACGGGGCGTACACTTACCGCCGAGCGCGTCGGCAACAAACTTGAGGTTTTCTTCCAGCGTATCATCGCCGTAGACCTTGCGGACAAACTCCACAAAACGCCCGGTAATGTCATCGTCAAAATACTCATCATCGCAGATGGGGATGATATTGTCGCTGTCCGGGATGATGGTTTTGTACTTGCTGGCATCCCATTCACCGCCCGCATAGGCAAGCCCGTCCACATCCAGAGAGTACCGTCCGAACATACAGCCCACGGCATAGGAGATGAGGGAGACGATCTCGTCGCGCATGGTGCGGACATAGTTGCTGCCCTTCATAGATTCCGGCACATCGTCTTTACTGTCAAATACGCGATGCACGGTCACATCCTTGTCCGCCACATCCGGCGTCAATTCGTCCTGCAAACCGTAAATGTCAATAAAAATGCGGTTGAGTTCTTCTTCGTTCTTTTTGAGCTGCTGGAAGCGCTCTTCGCACTCGGCTTGCCAAGCAGCATATTTCTCGGAAATCAGTCTTCCCATTTCAATTATCCCTCCAACAGTTCAACACTTAAAATTACCCGCAAGTGAGATGCAAGCTGTAAGCAAGTTGTAAGCAAGTCGTAAGCAAGTTATAAGCAAGATTTCCACGGGACTATTTTGTAATATACCATCGAGCAGCGCTTGTATTTCCAACACTTATTACTTTTCCGGCTGTGCGCAATTCCCGCAACAGTTTTTGTATTTGACTGCGACTCTGGCTTGGCAAAACTTGCTGCAATTCCCTGAACGGAGTACCAACTTCGTTGTTCTGTCGGATGTGCTTTAGCAGCAGCTCCTTGTTGGTATCTCGATCCAAACCGACGTGCCTTGTATGCACACCGGTTTTGCCCGTCGCTGCATAAAGACTTCTGGCAAGAACATACTTCTTGCGACCGATATGCTCGACAATGCCCATTTCGATCAGCCGGTTCAAGCGAGACTGCATCTTCTCGTTCAGCGGTCTTTCGTGGTACAGAGCATCAATCACAAGGAAATCCTCGGTGGACAGCAGCTCTGCGCCTCTTTCGCTGATCCGATTGAGAACGGAAAGCATCGCTTTGTCGAGAATCAGTCCGTTCAGCGTAACGCTGACGAAGAAGTCATCTGTGCCTGTGAAGTCGGGAAGCGGTTTTGCCTCCTGCACACTCAGCTCAAACATCAGGTTCATGCCCTGTCCGGAACGCTCTACCATGCCGCAGAGGGAAAGAATCTCTGCAATACGGCGGTTGCGCGGAAGCTGGCGATCCAGTATGTTGTCGAGCGTAATGCCGAAGGGAAGTCCACCGGGACTTTCAACAACCAATCTGTCGCGGAACTGGCGGACAAAGATGCTGCCGCCAAACTGATAGTTTCTGTGGCTCACCGCGTTCAGGATCGCTTCTCGGACAACGCGCTCATTGAAGGTCGCAATGTCAAACACGAAAAAGCCTTCCTGATAGTGCTGCTTGTCGTTCCGCAGATTGACAAGCTCCCACACGCGGTCATAGCAAGCGAAAAAGCCGACCTTAAACTCTTCTCTCTGATTCGCCGGACCCGACGCTTCGGAGGAACGGTACTCGAAAATGATCTCAGCCTGCGGCAGATACTTGATGATCGCCGCGTTCTTTCCGAACAGGATCAGGGCTGCATACGTTACGCCTTCATCCGTGATCGCGCCGCAGTCATGGAGAAGCTGCTGCTTTGACAGCGTGGCAAGCTGCTTTTTGCCGCTCTTTTCGATCCACTTGGCACGGAAGTTTTCAATGGCGGTCTCGTCCAAATCATCGACCGCTGCCCTGGCGCAGATCGTCCCGGAGAAATCACCGCCGGTCTCTTCATAGATGCTGCGGCGCATATCCTCCGGCATGGGCTTGAGCGTATCGCCCTCGTAAATCCACGCTACGCCTTCGTATTGCACCGGCAAGCCGATTGGACGGCTCTTCACGTCGAAGACCAGAACCCGCTTTCCCTCGTAGTTGAAAAGCTGAAAATCAACATTGACCTTCAATTTCTCGATCAAGCCCATGCGGGTACGCTCCGGCTGGTCGAAAGCTGCGCTCCCGACCACGCTGCGGGGTCTCTTGTCCGTGATGCCAAATACCAGCTTGCCGCCGCCGTTGTTCGCCAAAGCGCAGCAGCACTTCGCCGCCTCTCCAAAGTCAAAGCGATTTTTGGCTTCCTTGAATTGGACGTGTTCGCCCTCTTTGGCTTCCAGAAGCTCTTGAACAGTTTCTAAATATGGCATAGCGTTTCTCCTTTGTTTCGTTGCGCTTTATCATTTCAGGGTTCCATTCTTACAACTTGGCAACTGTCCAAGTACTTATTCAGGAATGAGATCGTCATTAGAATGTCTACTGCTTCATCCTCATCAATAATCCACTTGATTTTAGGCGTATGTGCAGTAACATTTCGCACCATGCTGTTTATACCTTTTAACATTAGACAAAAACCTTTTTGTTGGTTCTTTTCGCTTTCAGTTTGGAGACTGTTTAATATCAAATATGGCGAGGAAGTTGAAAATGCCTTATCATACAAAGGCGAACCATCTTCCGTGAGGTTACTCAACTGCCGAACTTGCTCTGCAAGACTTTTTGTTGCTTCGAGAACAGCGTGAAAATAATTCTCTTTCAGAAGTTCTTCGTTGCAGTACTGAATTACGCGCGCGTGAACGCCTCGTTGACGAAGTTTGGGTATAATGCTCTGCATCCTTTTTTGAGCATCGCTTATAGTTTTGGCTACGGTTACCTTTTCAAATTGTCCGTCATTCCGATACTGTATTCCACTAAACGAAAGAATACCATTCAGTTCTGAGCGAATGTCCTCAAACTTCTGCTGCTTCTGGAGATAGTTTACGGGAGATAGTACCTCTTGCACAAAACGTAAAATTGCGTTCCCTGAATGATCACAATTCTGACGGGCGATAAACGCATATTCTAGCCTACGCCACTTTGTTGACTCTCCGCTATTGTCAGGGATGCCAAGACGAGTTAGTATGCGAGTAATTTCACTTCCCGTCAACACCTGTTCTGCAAGCAGATGACTAATTTGCGTTATTTGACTGTTGTTGAGAATGATCACGTCAGCCATACTTCTCTCCTAAACCAGCGGATTCCGCTTGAAATCCCATGAGGTTTCGTAGGAATCCCAATCTTTTTTTGCAGTTGAAATACACGACTTCGTTAGGACGGATGAGTTCTCATCGCCGTCTCCAATATTCACAATGGGAATTGAGTTGACATGACCTGCTTCAAAATTGATAGTTGGAGACAAGGCATTCAGAAAATACTTTGCGACTTTGGAATTAACCAACCCCAGAAGTCCCAATATATCTATATTCTTGCAGTATATGCAGCATCCAGCCACATCAAAAATGAAGCCATCTGGATAATAACGGAAGGCAATGCTGCCGCTTGATATTTTTGACCAGCTGATTGTCTCCCTGTAAAAATACGGGATGTTCTTTATTGTTCTGGTGACGCACTTATACAGAGAAACTGCATACGCTTTCGCTTCGTCCCCATCATGCTGCCAATTCAAGACATAGTCTTGATTGCCATACCACTTTCTAAAATCGCCACCCTTATTATAAGGAATCCATTTTACGTCTGTCTCAACTGTGGTCTTCTCGTTTGCATTATGAAGGCATTCTTTTTGTATATCAACTTCAAACCACAACCTCAAGAAACGATTGTTGTCACAAGTCTGCATTCCTGTTTTTGTATCTGCAAAATCGGATAAAACCGCGCCATCAAAGCATTTCAAGGCTGCTAAACTAAGCCAATACGCAACCGGAGACCCCGGAATTTTGGAGAAGTTGGACTGATCAGCTGCATAACGGTTCTCACCAGCAAGGAACATATCCTCTTTCCCTTGCTGAGAAGTCGGCTCGATCAGGCGGCAATACTCACCCTTATAGTCCGCAATATGGCTCTTGCGGATGACAAACGATGTGGTCTGCACCACTTCACCGCCGATCTCTTCAAAGGCTCTTGCGCCCAAATGCGCCATATTGACAATATCGACCGCCAGCAGCTTTGTACGCAGCTTTTCAAAGCTGGACAGGAACATCCAAGCGTGCTGCGTGATCATCGCCTGATAGCCGTTCTTTTTCGCCATCTGCCCGCAGCGTTCAATAAACACGGCGAACAGATCTGCTTTGCTGTCCGGGAAGTTCTTCTTTACATAGTCGTTGACCTTCGCACCGGCGTTGCTGACTGCCATATACGGCGGATTTGTCACCACCACATCGTACTGCTGAGATAGTGCTTCTCCAATATTGATAAGTCTTTGCAGAAGCGGCGCAGCAATCTGCTCACCGTGGATTCCCAACAACTGCTGCCCGCCCTCATCTTCTGTCCTCGGGACTGCGAAACGCCTCAGCAAATCCCAGTCGCAAGGCGTTACCGGCAAAATACTGCCGTACTCCTTTGCATCCCGCAATTCATCCAACAGACGTAACACCTGTTTCACGGCAGTATCATACTCATCCTGCGAAAGTGTAATACCCATATCGTGAAGCGGCGCGGTTGTAATGGTGTTGCTCTCCGCAAAAGCGTATATATGGGGTTGAATCCCGCGCGTGAGCAAACGCCGGTCATACTGCCGCGCTTTCATCATGACCCCAAAATAGGCAAGCTGCGCCGCGCGGTCATCAATGTCTAACCCAAAGAGATTATTCTTGAGGATGCTCTGCGCCGCCTCGCGCTGATCCCAACCGGCAGAGGTATAAATCTGCATCAGCACATCGAAGGCATACACCAGAATATGCCCGCTGCCCATGCAGGGGTCGATGACCTTGATCTCTTCCGGCTTTATAGTCTTGTATTCCTCGCGGAGCTTGGCAAGCTGCGCTTCCACATCCGGCTCCTGCTTGGCTTCGTCCAGATAGTATTTCCAGCCGCCCCGCAGCTCGTCATTGGGGTGCCCTTCCAGCCAAAGTCTGCCGAGGGAGTTTTCCACCATGTAGCGGACGATCCAGTCCGGGGTGAAAAGCTGCGTTGCGGCAGGGATGCGCTCCTTCGTGATCTTGACATTCTTCTTGAGCTGGGCGAAGGTATCGTCTTTCAGCTCGGTGTTGTAATACTGATACAGCCAGCCGATGATCTGGACGGCATCCTGCCAGTCTTCTTCGGGAATGTCGGAGACCATGTGACCAAGAACGCTGTCCTGACGGAGAATATTGTTTGGCAGCAGCATTTCCGTGTAGCCGCCCATCCGCTCGAACATGACAGGAAGCGCACTGTTCAGCGCGTTGCACTGCGTCAGCAGCAGGTAGCGGTAGAGGGCTTCGGTGTCGTTGCTCTCGATATACTCCGCTACCTTGCCGCTGTCCAGTCCCGGCAGATCAAGGTGCAGCACGTCGTTCAGGATCTCCGGCTTGAATGCGCCGGAAGCATCCGAGAACACGCGGATATGGGAGGGCAGATAGTTATTGACCTCCATAAAGCGCAGGGCGATAAAGCGGTTGAACCAAGTGTAGGCAACCTCTTCCATGACCTGCTTATAGCCCTTTTCCTTGATCTGCTTGATGAGTTCCTGCCGCTGGGATTTTTCCTCCGCCGTCAGCAACCGCCCATTCAGGGTGTCCGCAGAAGCGTCACCGAAACCGGACTCGTCAATTCCATATTGATAGGCACGTTGGGAAACCTGAGCGATCAGCTCGTTCCGCGCCCAGATCGCAAACTTCTGAATTGCACCTTTGTTCATTTACCTCACCTCATTTTTCCGCTTTAATACTTCTTGACCTATGAGCTTGGCAATTTCCCTGTATGCGGTTTCGTAATTCCCGTGCGGGTCAATAAACTCGGTTTCAACATGAAGGTGATTAAAAAGCTCCTGCTGATTTCGGTCATCATGTGTTAGAAATATCTTCACACGGTTTTTCATTATTTTCAAAAGACCCGAATCGTTTGAATAGTACAAGTATGCACGATAGGTCAGAAGCCACCACAGGTCAATTTCGTTAGTATCCAGCTTCAGACCGACGATATATATGTCATGCGTAAAAAACATATCTATCCATGATCTTTTTTCTGGTAGCGCACACTCTGAGATTCTTCGCGCTAATTCTGGTTTAGCCTTTAAGTATTCTCGCATTTTTGCAAGATATGCAGCATAATGCTCATATCCGAGGCACAGTGATTCCCTATAATTTGCTTCTCCGTGGATATGATAAAAACTCTTTTCTGCATATTTTGCAAATCGGAAGAGGCTATATTTTGTCTCGCTATTATCTTTAGCTTTTGGCGCTGGCTGGGAGTCTCCGTAAAATGCCCGTTCGAGCATATAGTCATAATTGGTGGTGAGAATACAGTCGAGGGGAATATCTCGGACAAATAGCTCATGTAATGAATCATTGACCGGTATTTGACCGCACACCATTCGCGCAATTTCCCCTTTTAACTCACTATATACATCCTTTGACTTCCTGTTATCTTGAGCAAGAATTTGATTTGCTATGGACTCAAATTCCAATGGGAATGGATTATTTGCATTGAATGACACTGTGTACTTATTTGCAATATTTTGCAGAAGCTTATCCCAAGAAATTGCATTTTCATAGCAGCGGTTCAATCCGTTGCCGATTAAAAGCGCTGATCTCATATATTTCTCCCTTAGTTGATCTGCACACCGTCGCAGCTTTCGAGCGTCTTCATGAGCTTTTCACGGATCGCCTCGACGTACTTATCAATGTCTTCCTTGCTTTGCAGACGCTTGACTGAGCAGAGGTCATACCGGCGCACGGTCATGATCTTCGGAGGCTTCGGCGCGGGTGTTCCGGGCTTTGCGGTCGCTGCGGGCGCGGGCTTCTGCGCTTCCTGCTGACGGGAGGCAGACATGACCTCCATGCGGCGGCAGATCGTGTCCTTATAGTTGAGAAGCTGCGTGATCATGGCATCCAGCTCGGTGAGGGATGTCGCAGTTTTTGCCGCTTCACGCTTGTTCACAAAATGATCGTCCGCCTGATGGAGCAGTGCCCCGGCGTCCCGCGCTTCGCTGGCAAGCTGGTGAACATCCTGCATACACTGGCGGATGTTTTCGGCAACCTCTTCGCGCTTCATATCCAGCAAGCCGTCATAGGCGGTCTTGACCTTCTGGACAAGTTCCGGCAGCTCTCCAATACGGGAATAGGGCTTTGGCATGGCAAGGATTGTGGACATCGTGCTGATGACGTTCAACGTATCTGCGTCCGCCGCGAAGTAGTCTCTTTCCTTGAGAATGCTGGCAAGTCGCTTCTTGGCATCGTCGAACACCGTCCGCTGCGCCTTGAAGAACATCTCCACGCCTTCCATATCTTCGGCGGAATCGAGAAGATCGTCCTGCCGCTGCACCATCCGTTTGAGCAATGCAACATTGTCCTTGCGCTGGCTCAGAACATCGTTCATCAGATCGCGGGCAGCGGTGACGGTTTCTTTTTCAGGGTAACGCTCTTTGGAGTAGAACTCGTCAAGGAGCTTCTGATAGTGGCTTTGCTTTGCCTCAAAGGTGTTCAGGACGAAACGGATCAGTCCGTCCTCATCGGAGGGAATGTCCATCGCGCCCAAGTAGTCCCGCAGGAAATTGACGCTCTTGCGGATCAGCTCTTCGGATGGGGCAATACGCCGCGCAACAATGGCTTTGTCAATCTCGGTCTTCTTTCGCAGGAAATCTACCAGACGGCGTTCGTCCTTGCTGACAACCGCGCCGCCATAGTTGATCTGGATTTTCTGCTGGACAATCAGACGGGCGATCAGAGCTGCGATGTCGATTTCCTTCCAGCCGTAGGGGATCGCCTGATACCGGCGCTGCACATCGCCCATCGAGGTCTTGAGCATCTTCTGGTTTTGCAGCTCCAACCACTGACTGATCTCATTGAGGGCGTCTTCGTTGTTCGCGCCCAGCCCGGTGAAGCCGACCTCTTCATAAGCGCCGTTGAGGATAGCGAGAATATCAGCGTCGCTGTCCACGAACTGATTGACCATGTTGAGCTTGGAATAGACGCTCTCGACAAGGCTCTTCATCGCCTCATCCAGCTTGTCCTTCGCAGAGCCGTATTTCAGGTCGAGGATTTCGCCGTGAACATAGAACTTGCCCTCGACGATGGCTTTTTCAATCAGGCTGCGGGCATGACCTTCCAGCTTTCGCGCCTCGTCATTGCGGTCGCGGATAATCCGCTGGATGCTCTCCGGCATCTGCGATACATTCCGCTGCTTGACATACTTGCGGATCTTCATCGCCTGTTCCAGCTCGTCGAAGTAGGGCATGTCCGCCGAGAGAACAACGATTGCCTCGTTGTTGACCTGAGAGTCCATGATAAGCCGCTGATCTCCAACGCCGTAGAGGTCGCTTGCCACGGTGACAATGCGAAGCCGCATGCCGCCGGTGGACGCGCCGTTCAGCGTCTCGTCAACGTACTGATCGTAGGCAAAGTCATACTTGCCGTATTTATATTTCTTTGCCGGATAGATTTCGCCGTAGACCGTCTGAGAAATACTCTGGACGATCTGTGCGCTGTCAACCGGCGTATTCTTGATGTCGATGGCAATATCCTGTTCCTCATCCGTCAGGAAGGCGTAGGTATCGCCATTGCGGGAGATGTAGTTCTGAGACAGAAGGCGTTCCAGAGAAGCCGTGATGGATGCGCGGAGGGCAATCTTGTCTGTATGAATATCGTCGATCATCAGGATGGCGATGTTCTCGATGTTCGCCTTGACATCTTCAATGTAGCGGACAAGGTAGAGCAACTTGAGGACGTTCACGTCCTGCTGCTCCAAGCCGTCGTTGGCATCCGCCGCATTCTGGCAGCGGTCGATGACCCGGCGGATGGCGCTCTCCAAGAAGGTATGTACCGTGTCATAGAACTGATAGAACGGCACAAGGGCGTTCTCGTCCTTGTTCTCTACCTTCTGCGCCGCCTCTTGGAAACCGGACAGCATGGAGCGTTCACCGCCCGAAAGGTGCTTTCCGGAGTTGCCGTGCTTGCGGATTTCCGCGAGAACCTTCTGGATGACGATGAACTGATACGGAACAAAGGGGAAAGTCGCGCTGAACTCCGCTGCGCTGGTAAAGCCCTTGATGTCGAGGATAGGGTTATCGAAGGCAAACAGGCTCTTGAGACCCGAAGCCTCTTTCTCATACTCCATTTGCAGAAGGTGATCCGCGTCCTCTGTCTTCGCCAGAACACGCTTTTTGATAACCTCATCGACGGAAGAGGAAGACAGGCTCAGACGGGTGTTGAAGCGTCCCTGAATCTTGGAGAAGTCATTGCCGGTGATTTTCACGACGGAATCAATCGCTTCCTGGCTCGTGACCATGACCCAGACTTTGCCCCGGCATTTGTCACCGATCTCTTCCACCAGCGATTGCAGATTCATCATCAGATCGCCATCGTCACCGATGTACTGACCGACTTCATCTACGCAGAACAGAAGGCGGAAGTTTCCTTCCTTGCTGTCCACATACTCCTTGATCTCGGAGACGAGTTGCTTGATGCTCATGTCGGCGTTCTCTTCGCCGTTGAACCAATTGCGGGCTGCTGTCTCGCTCATGCCGAGAACAGACTGCAAAACCTCAACCACATCATCCTCGAAGAAGGCGGCGGAATCGCGGGCGTTAACCCACTCGTCCCCGTTGACTTCCTTGAAGGCAGCGCGGAAGGCGTCCGTCTTGCCCTGCTTATCAATGAAGCGTTCCAGCTTCGCCACCTTGAGGTCTTCGCCATAGAAGCCGCAGTGGTTGTAGAACACCTTCGCAAAGACGCGCAGCACGGCGGTCTTGTCCTTGTTGATTGGTCCCTCAATGTCGATGTTGAACAGGATAGACTCCGTGGGAATGCGGACACATTTCTGCACCGTCGCATACATCATCGGATCGTCAAACTTGTCCGCAAAGTAATCAAAGGCGTGTTTGCCGTCCACCTCTTTGTTGGAGAGAAGGTAGGAGAGCATTTTCAGGAAGTGAGATTTACCACTTCCAAAGAAGCCGGAAATCCAGACGCCGATCTTATCAGTCGGGGTATCAATCGCCTTGACGTAGTTATCAAAGAATGTGGCAAAGTGACGCCGTAGTTCCTTCGTGATGATGTATTCACTCAGTTCATCCTTTAAGCTCTGCTGGTCATCCTGCATGACCTTAACAACGCCGTTGATAGGGCGGTCAATGTCCTTTTGGAACATACTTTGTATTTTCATGCCGCTTTCCTCCAATTACAAAAGGTTGAATGCCCGGTAGTAGTGTCCGTCCAGAAACTTTCCAAACAATCCGAGGTCTTGCCCGTTGAACGATCCCGGATAAAACATCACAATAGGGATGTCCTCAAAGAGATGCTGCATACTGTCCAGCATTTTATGAGAGCGCATAAACGGGAAGATTTTTCCCACGCCGGTCAGGAAGAGAACATCACCGTACTCATGCGGCTCATACTTCATGTATTCCAGAAGTGCCTCCGGCGTTGCGATCTTTTGAAGCTGCTTGAGAAGGTATTCCTTTCCGCGCTTTTCTTCCAGCCCGTCCACGGATTTCAGAACGCGCTTGTCCTCCAAGAGCTTAAGAAAAATCTCATAGAGGTCGCATTCCTTGATGTGGTACGGCGTTCCGCTCTCCGCTTTCAGCCGGGAAATGAAGTCTCTGACGATTAACTCGTCTGCCGGATCATAGCAGAACACATGAATGCCAACCTCGTTGCTCAAGCCTTCGTTTTTCAGAAAACTTGGTTCGGAAATACGTCCTCTGATTTTATCTAACTCTTGCTTGATGTCACTCATGCCAGAGCCTCCTATCTAAAGCAGTTAAAAGCTGCAAGTGCTTCGAGATCATTATTTCTGCGAATGCCTTCTTCCAGCTCTTCGCAGAGGAACAGCGGATTGAGCCGCGTCGATTTGAAGGTGTCAAGGATCTCAACCTCAACTAAAATCTTCGTCAGCACTTGCTTGATCTTATTGACCGTTGACTCACTCCATCCGGCAATGTCATCGTTCTGTTCCTGCAAGTGGGAAAAGAAGACATTCAGGTCTTTCCGCGAAAACTCGAAGTCCTGACTCCGGAACTTTTCTCCAATCACGCCGACCATGAAGTCCCAGACAATGCGGTTGTATCGCATCATGGCATAGAGGTTGATCTGCTTTGCAATCTCAACCGGAGCCGATGATAATTCCTGCCGGAGCTGTTCATCGTCCAGAGCGTCCAGCCGTTTGTAGCAGCTTCGCAACATGCGGGCAACAAGCCGCTCGGTGGGGTATTGAAACAAATTGTTCTTTTTGATTTCTTCGATAGCGTCCTCCACGGATGTCCCGTCGAGGTAATATTTCGATGCAATGCGGATTTCATAGAAGAGGAACTGTTCCGCCGTGATCGTTCCATTATAAATCAGAGATCGTTCCATTCGCTTCTCCATTCGAGCCGGTCTCCCAAGCTCATTGTTATCATATCATATTGGCTGTCCCATAATGCGGACTTTATCATGTGTTTTCACGCGAATCCGGCACAATTTCCATAATATCTTCCACGCCGCAGTCCAGCGCCGTGCAAATTTTCAAAAGTATTTCCGTCGTAACATGACCATTTCGACCCATTTTTGTGACGGATGCCGGGCTAATGCCCGCTTTCGCGCACAGATCTTTCTTTTTCATATCCTTGTCAATCAGCAGTTTCCAAAGCTTCTTGTAGCTCACAGCCATAGTTCGATTCCTCCAGATGAAAAAAGTGCTCTGCTGCTTGGCAGAACACTTTTGCGCAAAGCTGCCAAGTCTAACAACAGCGCTTCGCAGCGTTGTATTTTATTGTATCAAAACAGGATGGAAAATGCAAGGAAATGATAAATACGAACGATTTTTATTTCGCAGACCACTTATCGAATTCGCCCTTATCTTTGTTTATTGCCGCGCAAATTCTGCATCTCATAAGACACATGAATTATGCTGTTTTGCGCGCGAAAACTCTATGCTATTCGTACCGAATGCGCAAACATTAATTAAGTGTCTTCACCGAAACTCCCACAAATGCAGTTGAGCCTTTCCCATTTCTCTGCTACAATTACAATAAGAAAAACGCAACGGAGGTTTTTCCATGATCCGTGAAATCTGCAAAGATGAATTTTTCCTGTCCCAGAAGGCGGAGCCTGCCATGGCGGACGATCTGAGCGTGGCCCAAGACTTGTTGGACACGCTGACCGCGCACAAGGACGGTTGCGTGGGCATGGCGGCGAATATGATTGGCGTCAACAAGCGCATCATCGCGTTCGACAACATTGGTACATACATGGTCATGTTCAATCCCGTGATCGTCAAAAAATCCGCGCCCTATGACGCGGAGGAGGGCTGCCTGTCCCTGACCGGCACGCGGAAAACGAAGCGGTTTCAAACCATCAAGGTGCAGTGGCAGAACGAGCAGTTCCAGACGCGCATCCGGACATTCACCGGCTGGGCAGCGCAGATCATTCAGCATGAGATTGACCATTGCGAGGGGATTTTGATATGATTTTATACTTTTCCGGCACCGGAAACAGCAAATACGTTGCGAAACGCATTGCGGACGCGCTGGGCGATGAGATTTTGAATTTGAATGACCGCATCAAAGCCAGTGACACTTCGTCCGTCGAAACCGGCGATCGAGTTATTATTGTCACGCCAACGTATGCCTGGCGTATTCCGCACGTCGTGCGCGACTGGCTTCGGAAAACAGAGCTGCGCGGCGCAAAGCGGTCATGGTTCGTCATGACCTGCGGCAGTGAGATCGGCAATGCCGGCAAGTATAACCGCGAACTCTGCGCGGAAAAGGGGCTTGCCTGCATGGGCACGGTACAGATCGTCATGCCGGAGAACTACATTGCGATGTTTTCCGCACCGCAGGCGGATGAAGCACGGCAAATCGTTGCCAAGGCTGAATCCAGCATCGACCGCGCCATTACGGCGATTCAAGCCAACCAGCCGTTCGTGCCGATGCGAAACAATCTCTACGACCGCTTCATGAGCGGCCCAGTCAATCCGATCTTCTACAAATTCTTCGTCAAAGCGAACGCCTTTACCGCGTCAAGCGCCTGCATCGGCTGCGGGCAGTGCGCGAAACGCTGTCCGATGAACAATGTCGTGCTGAAAGACGGCAAGCCGGTTTGGGGCAAAGTCTGCACGCACTGCATGGCGTGCATCTGCTACTGTCCGGTCAGCGCGATCGAGTACGGCAAAAAGAGCGTTGGTCAGCCGAGGTATCACTTTGAGGCGCTGTGAGGTCTGCAATGAATCGTGAAGAATTAGAAGCCTACATTCTGAACCACTACAGCACAGAACCGGATTATCCTTGGGCGGACACACCGCGCGCCGCCGTATTCCGTCATGCGGGCAACCGGAAGTGGTTTGCGCTGGTCATGGAAGTGCCGCGGGACAAGCTGGGACTTGCGGGAACGGAGAAGCTCGATATCGTCAATTTTAAGTGCGACCCGATTTTGATTTCGTCCCTGCGCGGCGAGACAGGCATTTTTCCGGCGTACCACATGAACAAAGCCAGTTGGATCACGGTCGCGCTGGACGGCAGCGTGCCGGTGGAAACGGTTGAGCTTCTGTTAGACGTGAGCTATGAGCTGACCAAACCCAAAATTCGCAGGAAAGCAACAAACAGGAAGGAAGCAGATGATACGAAAATTTGAAACTCAGGATTTAGACGCGGTCATGCAGATCTGGCTGCACGGCAATCTGGACGCCCATGAGTTTATCCCGGCGAGCTTTTGGACAGACCATTTTGAGACAGTGCGCGATATGCTCCCGCAGGCGGAGCTCTATGTCCACGAAGACAAAGATACCCAGCAAATCGACGGCTTCATCGGTCTGGCGGAGAACCACATTGAGGGGATTTTCGTTGCAAAAGCTGCGCGTTCCAAGGGCATTGGCAAAGCACTGCTGGATTATGCGAAGTCGCGCAAACCGTGCTTGACGCTGAGTGTCTACCAGAAAAATCAGCGGGCGCTTGCGTTTTACCGGCGTGAGCAATTCGTCGTGCAGTCGGAAAGCATCGACGAGGATACGAACGAAGCGGAGATTCAGATGCTCTGGACACGGTAGGCGCAGAGAAATTGACGGAGGACGGGCAGCCGTCCTCCGTTTTGTCAATCTGTAAGCCGATCCCGCAGAAGTGGAAGCTACGCCATGTGCGGCGGCGTGTTTTCCGCCCAAGCGCCGCCGAAAACGTTGAACGGATACGTCGTGGCGCTGCTGATGTGGTGATTTGCCGGACTCATGATAAACTTCGTGCCGGACGCGCTCTGACAGAACTTCCCAATCACGAGATGATTGCCAAACTCCGGGTAGTTGAACAGCACATTATTCCGTTCAAACCCCGTCGGGTCGACCGCGTCGTCATAATAAGTGTAGTCGCCGACCGTGATATTCGGCGCGCTGACGACGTTCTTCTGGAATATTCATCACCATTATGTCTTTTCTGGCTGCTTTTTCATCACAAAATTTGTGAGCACAACGCCGCGCCGGATCACTCCCTGCTTGCGAACGACGCGGTATCCGCGATGCAGAAAAAACGGTTTTGCTGTGATAAAGGCGTGCGTCGTGACGGTCTTTCTGTCCGCGAAACGCTCCAATTCGTCGCAGATCGCAGATGCAATGCCCTGTCTCTGATAGTCCTTGCGGACATACAGCCTGTCCAGATAGCCGCTTTCATCCAATATCCCAGAATCCGGCATTCTCACCATTTTCTATCGCAACAACCGTCGTGTGCGCCGGAAAGACGCGTCCCATGCCTGCAAATCAACCGCTTCGGTCACCCACGCATCCAGTTGTTCCTGCGAATAGTCCTCGGTCTGGAAAAAGAGTTCCGCCATCAGTGCCAAGTCAGAAGGTGTGTATTCTCGAAGCTACATATGCTGTCCTCACAAACTCTGATTTACTTTAGTATATCTCTTGCCCATTCCGTACAGGCATCGGATTCTTTCAAACCGAGCTCTTGCCAAATACCTGCGTAGTACAAACCTCTATCTGGATTTCTGGCATTATTCTTTCTCTTTCCATATATGTGGTTTTCATCATATACTTCATTCATCGTCCAAGTTGCCTTTGTAGCGCCCTCCAACGTCAATACCCGCTTTTTATCAAAACGCAGCACACCTGCGCCGGGCTTGCTTTCATCCAAAGAAAGCCTCTCTGATGCTTTGAAAATCACGTTTGTTGCGTTGCCGATCCGGTCAGCGGATGAATGAGGATGCCACCATATCTTCTTCTGCTTTTCCGGTTCAGAGATAATCTCACCTACCTGAAGATATCCCCAGATAACTTGAATATCTTTTCCACGATAAAAATCACCGCAATCTCGCATGTATCTATATGCGCCGTCTTTGTACCTTACAAAGTGGAAGTTCCCAAAAAACAGGAAGATATCCCCCTGTGCAACACCAATGTTTTTTAAATATGTAGCTGCTGCATTTCGCTGCCCAAACGCTGGAAACCATCCGTCGATATTTTTCACCCGCCGCTCTGAATCCAAATCAGGATCGACATGGCAGTGATCCCCACCCTTATATCTCAGGTCATGCAATATTTGAGAATACCGAACCCCATTGTAGTAAAGAGAATCGTATGTATCGACGTCATTGCTCGGAATTGGAAATGAGATCATTGCCCCATCTTCAAAAATTGGGCTGACGATGCCGCCATTTGCAGAGTCAAATCCTTTTCGGCTGAGTATGATTTTCATTCTTCACGCTCCTGATAAACTCTGATCTCGGCGATGTCATACTTCTTCTGCACAATGAAATACTCGATGATGCGCGTCATTCTGGTACCGCAAACCGCTCATCTCATCTGGAATCAAACCAAAGTGCCATTGTCCGCCGTTTTTTCAACTTCGGATAGTTCTTCCCAATCTCCGAGATTGCCGCACCTGCGAAGATAGTTGTGACCACCATCCACGGCGCACGCCCCGCAGCTGCAACATTTGAAATCATGAATGGTTTTGCTCTCAATAATATCTCCGCACTTTTCGCATCTGATTGCATTCCTGATAATTCTCGGCATACTAATTCCTCTTTATCACTTTTCTAATTTTTGCTCTTTCTACACTTACATCCGGGGTCGTAGCAGTGGGATGGCATGCTTCTCCGAAATGGATTTCTTTATTATATTGCGCGTTGCCTGCTTGCTCACAGTTTTGCGGAAGTCGGGCCTATTCCCTTGATGCACAACGCAGACTGCTTAAGTCACAAAATTTCCTTTTTAGAAATGAAACTTCAGGCTTCCAAATGAATTTCTTATATTCAAATTCACTTGCGTCAAAATATCCAACATTGTTCTTCGCTCTGTCTGAACTATGAGTAAGCACTTTTGCATATCTTCTGCTGTAGCATTGTATTGGTAATATTTCTATAGAAATACCTTGACGGTTAATCCCTACAACATAGGCAACAGCCGCAACTGTTTAAACCGATAGCGTGTGCTTCTCATCATTTCTATATCCTAGTCAGCGCAGAAGAACAGCTGATATCATGTACATAATCTCTGATATGCCTTGCGAACAGTTTGTGCCATCAGGATCCTGCGCTGACGCAGAAATTCCATATATTCCATACTCTCGAAATTATCAGGCAGAGCGTGTTCCTTGCAGGTTTTGCGATACCCTTCTTCGCCCAGCTTTTGACGGTAATATGCAACATAGTCCTGTGGCGCCTTATCTGAGATTTCGATGTTTGTGGCATAGTCGAGATAGGTAAAATTCGCGATTTGATTCCGATCACGATCATTGTCAACGCCAATACCGGTCAAATAATTCTTTGGAAAGATGTGGTGTTTGTCAATTGCGTTCTTCGTGCCGCTAGACCCCAAAATGAAATATTTTGACACTGGGGTGTTGCTGAATAACATCGGCGTATTCAGCACGATCTGAGCCGCGACATACCCATACCACGCAGGAGAAATAGCTGCTGCACTGTTCAGTTCATTTGGGAGTGTCAGATTGAAATAGTCATCTGTAAAGTGAGTTTCAATCACGCGGTCGATATAAGCCAAAAATTCTGCTGCGGTATGAATATCTCGTAGATCCGCAAATTGCTTCTCTACTTCGGACTCCGTTGAACCGGTGTAGAAATATGTAATAGTGCTCATAAAGAACCACTTGCTGATGCACTTTTTGAGCTGCGTGGCATTCAACTTGTAGTCATACTTGGCAATCAGATAAAGGACATAACTGAAGACGACTGCGTTGGAGGACGCAATCAGTTTGTCGCTGATATATCCAGCTTCGGCTAAGATATTGATAAAGCCATGCCAATTGTTTAGATTCATGACTTTGTCCAGAGCTTTCTTGAAAGTCTGAAGATTTTCATGCCGCTCTTCCGTGGAGAATTTACCGGTCTCCAGATTTTTGCCTCGCAAGAGCATATACGCATATCTCAGTCGCGCTCGCCTGAAACCAACGCCAACAGCCATGCGGATTAAATGCGACGGTTCAATTGCCAAAAGTGTATTATAAGAAGTGTTCGCGGCTGGGATTCTGGATGCTGCCGCAAATGTATTGATCGTATCACTGGTTTCATTTTCGTAAACGGAGATCAGCGTCTGGATGAAGTTATTCTCTGTCAACTTCTGCCCGCCAGAGTTAACACGGACAAAAATATCTGCGACATCTTCTTCATCTGCAGTATAACTGATTTCCAATGTGGGCAGTGAATAGTCCGTGAGATTTAAAAGCGTATTGATATTGTCCTCAATTTTATCTTCTTCCTCGTCTGTCAGCAATGGAAGACCTTTCTTACCACGGCTTTCGTTGGCTTCTTTTATAAAACGGCGCCGCAAAGAGCTGATAGAGTTATCCTCTTTTGCGAGAAATACATCACTGATTCGGCTGATCCACTCGGTGTCCTTTTCGTATGCTTGAGACCATACAGCAAATTCACAAGTCAGTGGATTATAGGAGATTTTGATCTCGCGATCCACAAAGTTCTTGTCTTTCACCTTAACAGCAAACATAGCCGCAACAAGGGCGGTCAGTCGCTGCTGACCGTCAATAACAAGTTCTTTGGGGTCCTCGTAAGTCTTTGAGTTATCACCGATTGTACTCTTTTTGCTTTCGTAATCAACCGGAGACTCCCACAGCATAATGTAGCCAATAGGATATCCTTTGAGCAAGGAGTCAAAAAGTTCACGAACTTTGTTATCTTTCCAAACAAATGGGCGCTGAAGGTCAGGCAGACCAATACGGCCGGTGCGAACATCATTGACCAAATCTCCAACTTTGCTGGGGATATTCTTGAACAGCTCTTTTCCCATGTTGATCTCCTCAAACCGGTTCACCTGTTTTTTGATTGTCTAATTCAACTTTATTCGTATTCAATAACATAATTGTATCGCGACCTTACTGCCAAGGCGCATTCCACCGCATGACAACTTTGTTTATAATGATAGCACATTCGGTAAAGAACAGCAAGAAAACAATACATTTGTGTAGATTAGTGGTGCCTATTAGTATTATCTACATTATGCGTTGAAAAGATATTCTTCAAGACCCTTTGCCAGATGAAGAGGCAACGGTAGAACCGTCGACCGATTGGACTGAATCGGGATATCTCTCAACGCATTGGTATAGAAGATCCAGCTTGCTGCATCATCATCCGGCTGAAGCTGCAGCGGATACAGCTCAATCATGTCCTTTTCTGCAAATGAATGCCTGGGGCAATTGATCTTAGATTCTCTAAAGCTCCGTGTATAACGATTATCATTTGGTTTCGTATGAATGCCCCAGTACACATCCTCATATTTAAAAATACCCGATGTAGAGGAACGCTGCGAATTTTCGTCAGAAACTTTTACACGCAACTCCGTGAAATAATCTGGAACTTCTTGATTGCTCCTGATCCGGATGATTCGCACGCCTGAATTCGCCAAGGAGAGTAAGTACGGACTTTGCGGCATCCCGACATTTACCTGAGTCGGATAATACGCTTTTGCTTTATCATATCCACCGATCTCCTTGTCGGAGATACCGCCCCATACCGCCCGCGTATTTCCATCGGATTGGACCAAAACCAATACTCCGTTTTCCGGTGTATTGTATCGATTTTTCAACTCTATGAGTTTTTGCTTCGCAGGGGTGCGGCTTGCCGCAACACAACGCTGTTCCAAATCGCTTTTCCAGAAAAGCTGCGCCATCTCGAGGCACGCTTCCCGATAAGAAACCGTCTGGTTTGAGAACGCGTCACAATGGACCCGTGTCTTTCCCTCTATCAAATCAACCGTAATGTAAAGCGGAAGAAAACGAGCTTTATTTGAGATCCCCTGAACTTGCGTACACAAATGCATCCCCACACAAGGCGTATGCGTCAAATCAGGCTGGTCCCGTTTAGGATCCAGCAGGGTCACAACACCCAGCTGTCGATAGAGATCATATACAGCATTTTCAATTTTGTTCTGGCTGGCATCTTCCTCAGGGGTAACAAACTGTACAACTCGTCCCGTTTTGGCAAACGCATTGCGAAGGACGGATTTCGGATCGCCGACAACATAGTTCTCTTGCCCGGGCAAAACGAAAATACAAGCCGTTACTGCGTCGGTATCGCCTAATAGTTCGGCGATTTCGCCGCATCGCGTAATCTGCGTTTGCCGCTTATCGTCTGGCATACTATCCGCAAGACTGCCGACTTCTTTACACACATACCGCACTTTCAAACTGGATGTATCCTTTTCATCGCCAAAATCCCGTTCAATTTTGGCCTGAATCTGTTTCAGCAGTCTTTGCTGTGAATCATCTTTCCATAGACCATACAGCTCGAATATAATTTGGTCTGCCGCGGCGCATTGCCTGACCCAGTTCCGGAAATCTTCAGAATCCGCATATTCCTGCGGGGAACTATATTTTTTGAGCTTATGCCCTCGCAGCATGACCCGTTCCGCTTCGGGCTGCTCACAAATCATATTACCGAGCAGCGTAAACACCGAACGGTGCAGTGATGCCTTGTCAACGACAGACACACCCGTTCCGATTTTGGAAGCTACAAAGCCGGCCATGCCGTTTTTGTAGGGAAGAAGAATTGTTTCTGCATATGCCGTGGGATTTTTTACAATAGCTTCCGCCGATGGTAATTGCGCGTAGCTCCAAATATTGTAGCACTCTTTGTCCTGTTCTTTCCATATGGGCTGTTTGGCAATGGAATCATAGACAATGGGAACTTGGCAATATTTATTCTCTGAAACCTTTATATGAGAATTGACTGCATTTTTCAAAAACGGAGTCCGTTCTTTATTGTAGTTATCAGGAATCCAGCGGCGAATGCTCATCTGGCACAACAGCAGCGCTTTTCTTTCCGGAGGAGTTGTCTGTACAGATAAGTCAAATACAAAAGAGTACTGATGGTGACTTTTCATATCTGTGATTGGATCGCTGACCAGCTGATTCTTAGCGGCATAGCAAAGGTGCAGTGTTTGTCCGTTCAGGGTGATCTCTTTTCCCAACAGACGGTTGATTGCCAGAAGCGGAATCGCCTGATAAGCAGTTTCACAAACCGTCCCGTTTTCAAGTGTAAGACAAACTTGATCTGTGGATTGACCTGCCGCAAATTCTTCCCAATTCATCGTATCACAAAATTCTTTTGCGAGTTTTTTGACTATGGGGTTCGCTCTTGAAGACGTGACGTAAGTAGCCTTTACCCAAGTCTTAATAATGCTGCACAATGCCTGAATATTCTTCTCAGAGTATTCATAGCAGGATGTAAGCCAACGCTCATCATGGCTGTCCTTTTTTAACGGGGCTAAAGCGATGATACCTTCCATCCAACTGTCGACCAGCTTCTTCAGCGCATTTGTTGGAAGTCCATACTCATCCTTGAACTTTGGATTTGTCTTCCGCGCGATGTTCAGCAAGGTCGCTTTCCATGATGCGGGAAATCCCAAATAGTATAAAGTGCAGGTTTGATTGGGAGACAGTTTATATGCCAGCGGATAGATTTTATGATTCATATGGAATGTCCTTTCGATAGGCTTTATAAAATGGAGCATACAGCGTTTTGGCAATTTCAGCGCTGTCTTTGCAGGTCATCAACGTGTCTAAGTATCGGCCCAGCTCGGAGAGACAGTCAAAGTCACCCTGTTTTTCTTCACGGCCGCGAAATGCGCCGTCAATAAAATAAACATGTGGTTCCGGCTTAGTCACATCTGTTACACGCGCCAACCGGCCAAAGATCTGCAGGATTAAAACAAACAATGTTGCAACCACATCTTTCCGATCTTCAGCGTCCAACTCAGCTAGGCCAAACGATTTGCTTTTGCTCATCTTTGCCCACTGCTGTGCCGCAAATTGGCGGACGCGCGCATTGTATGCGAACAGAGATTCTTGGGGAGCCCGATGACAGTGGGACTCCACAAATCCATTGAGCTTGCTGCCCTTTTGCTGGATATCATCAGGCACAGCCATCGGTCGTACCATGAAAAACACTGCGCAAAGGGCAGAGTGGCCATACTCATCGACAATGTTGTGTCCACGCTCGATTGCCATAGCAGGTGCAATCAGAATCTCCTCTTTCATCTTTGCAAACCGGCTGACCTCTCCCCGGCGCACCGTTCCCTGAACGTTCTCGCTGCTGACAGCATCAGAGATCATCCGGCAAACCTGTGCAGAGCAATTGACCTTCCGCAGGGCCGTCTCCAGTGTGCGCTGTACTTCCTGCGCCTGCACGTAGCTGTTGACAACCAATAGGATTTTCCCGGCTTTTCTTTCATATTCTCTAACAATCAGATCGACTGTCCTTTCGGTTGCAGACCGAAGCTGCAGCATACGTTGATCGTCTGACGCGCCGGAAATACGCTCAGGAAAACCGGATTCAAAGAAACGAGTTTTTTCTAAAAATGCGCGTTTCTCACCATCCGCTTCCAGGATATAGTTCACTGGTCGATTGATGTGGTACTCATAGGAGCCCTCCGCCCAGCTGGAACCGGACAGCATGATCACATGGGGTCCCGCAGAATTGCCCTGTGCGTCAGTGCGCAAATATGGAAGATCTTTCATCAGACTTCGTCCAAATGCAAACTGGCGGAACAGAATAATGTCTTCGTCATCTGTCTTTTTCAGGCCAAACAGATTGCCACACAGCGCAGAGGGAAGGAAATACTGCTGCTGCCGAAAACGCGTTTGCAGAAATCCGAACAGTTCATTTTGACCATAAGAGGTTTCGTGGCTGGCCTCATACGCATCACTGAGGTTCCGAATAAAGTGATCAAAATAAATGAGCCGCAAAATAAGCTTGATGCGAGCATCTTGAATTTGTTTTACTTTATCCTTCTTAGGCCGCGGAAAATTATCGCCCATTTCATTCAGCCAAACATGATACATTTGGTTAAAAAAAGTTTCATCGGTACTCTTGCAGGAACTCTCAAGAACAGCCCATAGCGTACTCTGCCGAATGCCGTCTTCATCCTGTATGTCTATTAAATCGTAAATGACTTGATAGACAGCATACGGAATTCTATATTCTGTCTCATCCCGGCACATATCCTCTAAGAGGGTAAGGGCTGAGAAAGGATCTCCGTACGCAATTTTCTTCCATGCACCTAATTCATGGTGCAGAGATTTTACGAGACAACTTAGGACTGTCACGCTCTGGCGCTGCATTTCATCGTATCGCTGTTCGGCCAAATTTTCCTCTCTGCGTTTGCTGCTTAGCCGCATATAGGCACTGCAATCTTCAGCGCATTCACGGATATAGCTATTAAAGCTCGTTTCCGGCATAAAAAAGTGATCCAGCGTTTTTTGAACTCTGTCGCTTTCATCGAAGACAACCACATCAAAGTCGCGCATTACCAGTTCTAAGAAGGTTTCCCGCTGCGCTCCTATCCGAGATGCCGCAAAGCCGGCAACTGTTGTGATAACAACGGAAGCAGTATAGCATTCACGGAGCATCCGGGTTCCCAGGCACTGATGAAAATACGGACACAGGTGATTCTTGTTTCCTTTTTTCAGGGTGTAGCATGGCTCTTTGCCGAAAGCGACTGCTTCGCTATGCTGCGCATCCATCCCATCAACCAAACATAACGGCGTTAAGTATTGAGAAAAGTCTGCCGACAAACAGGTCTCATAGGGCTGCGCAACCTGATTGATATATTTCAGCCTTTCGCTGCGTCCAATCAACGGGCTTGCCGTAACGCCAAAGGCTGATAAATATTTCTGCAGGTTCATTACTTCGGCTACTGTGTCAACAACAATCGTCATCCGACATCCATTTTTATAACACCAAAATGCCAACACCTTGATCAGCGTGGATTTGCCTGCGCCAACCATGCCAACGATATTGATGACCTCAAGAATTGTGAGTTCCGTACATGTACTGACGGAAGCCTCCTTGATCTGCTTGAGAACATTGGTCGTTAAAATCGCATAGCACGGATCACCGGGATGCATCTCGGCCATTTCCTTTGCGGTATTCAGCAGTTCGTCCAAGGTGACGGAAATTGCTTTTCTGCGTCCCTTTTCAGAAACTCTCGGTGGAACAGGTGCGGTACAGTCCCTGTCGAATCTGACCGAAACAGTTTCGGTTTCCCCGTTTTCCAAATTCAAATACGGATAGCGATATGTCCCGGCTCCGGCATAAGCAGGCGGCTTAGCTTCTTCAAGCCCCTCCGGCCAAAACCGCTTCCACTCCCTTTGGCGCTGCTCATACGGATAGGGATATTCCCCCTCTACTTTGGAAAACGAATGACATCCCTCCGATTTCTCAAACGAAAAAGCGCGAACCGCATCATATTTTGAATCCTGATATGCTCGCAAATCATCCTGCCAGTATTTTTGAGAACGATAGTAACCCAATGCGTGCCGGGCCTGCTGCAAAGTGTGTTCCATATTTGTACACGCCGTTGTGCCAATAAGCTGATATTGGGCAAATAAAAGATAGGCTTTTACTGGATCGGCGGCAGGTGCATTCAGAGCAAGTAAATGTAGAACTGCTTCAATCGCTGCAAATCTGGCAAGCGGCATAGGCTCATCCATGCCTTGAAATTGTGCCGCAAGCGGAGCGTACCATCCGTCTTTGGCCTTATTCACCACTGCGCATCGCCTCCTTCTTCGCAATTGCAGTTTTCAACGCTCTCAGAGTCACACACTCTACATTCTCTTGATCCTTCAGTACGCGGTTGATAATTGCGGTATAGTTTCGCTGATTGACCGTGTATTCGTTGGGAATCACAAAATAACCGCGTGCATAGTCCCCGGAAGGGAATCCACCATCATTTTGAATTTTCGCACGGAGCGCGATGGGATTTCGATATGCCTTTGCGTCAATCGCCCAAACATCCCCGTCCGAGAACTGGATTTCCACATCATAGCGATCCATCTGCGGCCACAATGCCCAACGAAGCTTCTTTTTCTCACAAAACGCCGCAATTTCAAGTTCAAGCTTTCCCGGCGCAGCAAAATACCGCATGACACCTTTCTTTAACCGATAGAGATCGCCGGCCGAAATGTCCAGCTTCATATCATCCGTGAGTTCGGGGAGGGTATCTGTGCAATGAGTTGAGTGACAGCTGTATCCATACTTTCCATGCATCATCGTCCATCCGCATTGAGGACAGCGGTAACTTTCCTCCGTAATTCCCTCGTAGGCAAACTGGAAGGCGTCTCTGGCCATCGGATCATCGGCCAACTCAAGAGACATGGTGCGCCTATCCTCGAGTGTGATAATCGGATGCTCGATTATATATCTTCTGACTCTACAATAATCTTCTTGACTTAAAGTAATTATTTTTTCATAAAGAACACGCTCGTCTGTTCCATTCATGATGTCACTATCCTGCGTTTCCAAGAACTCATAGCAATCCGAGCTGGGGACATATGCGTTACTGGCTTTTTGATACGCAAAGGCGTCATAAGCATAAAAAGGCTCTTCCTGAAGATGCAGTTGCTCGACAACTTCCGGTTCCCATGTATCGAGCCACTCCTCAATAGGTCTGGTGATAAAATGCGCAAGGAAAGAGGCTTCGTCGGGATACTTGATAGCGACTTGACTCCCTGCCCATTGACTTGCAGCTAAAAACATATTGATTCCATGCTGCATAGCTTTGCTGTAGGGATACCTTGTCGGTTCCGCTTGCAGAAGCTGTTCTTTTTCAATCAATCCTTTTGCAATCAGAGCGAATGTTTTTCGCATAAATGCCGTATCCACGGGAATCCCTCCTGCCTTGAAACAAAATAAAACGGCTCTCCTGACATATACAAGAGAACCGTTGAAAAATACAGCATTATTTGGTTATATACAAATCGCTAAACAACATATATATACCGAATCAATGCGCTTTTTACTTTTCTCGTGTACAAATGTAATTATAAGGAATGTCTTCTGGCTTGTCAAGAGGCATTTTCACTTCCTTTGTATATGATCTAATTTATGAGCTTTCTTACCTTTTTGAGGTCAGTCACACTAGCGTCTCGGGTACATCATTGACATGACAATACAAAATTTCCATCGCAGATATTTCAAAACATCCTACTTGCCTCTTGACTCTCCCGTAACGTCATAGTGTATGCTAAACTCACACGGAGGAGGGATTGCCATGATGACTATTCACGAAGTCAGCAAGCTGGCCGGTGTCAGTGTCCGGACGCTGCACCATTACGACGCGATTGGCCTGTTGCTGCCCACCGCGCTCACCGAAGCGGGTTACCGGCTGTATGACGATACAGCGTTGGCACGGCTGCAATCGATCCTGCTGTTTCGAGAGTTGGAATTTCCGCTGAAGGATATCAAGCGGATTTTAGATGATCCGAATTTTGACCAATCTGCCGCGCTGGAAGACCAGATCAAACTGCTGGAATTGCGGCGGAAACAGCTTGGAAAACTCATCGCCCTCGCCCGTGAGACTTTGAAAACAGGAGTGACACCTATGAAATTTGACGCATTTGACAAGACCGAGCAGGCACGCTTTGCCGCTGAGGTCAAGGAAAAGTGGGGCGGCACAGCCGCGTATCAGGAATACCAGCAGCACGAAAAGGATGGCTCTGTCGGTGATTTTGCCGGGCTGATGGCGCAGTTTACAGAGTTGGGCAAGTTGAAAAATCTTGCGCCTGCCACGCCTGAGGTGCAGAACGCGATCCGCAAGCTGCAGCAGTTCATCACTGACCATTTCTACACCTGCACACCGGAAATTCTGGCCGGACTGGGCGAGATGTATGTCGCCGACGAACGTTTTCGCGAGAACATCGACAAGACCGGCGGTGAAGGCACAGCGGCATTCATATCCAAGGCGATTGCTGTATTCTGTGGGAAGTGAGTATTCTTTGCTTATTGCGATGCAGAATTTGATCTGCGGTTCTCAGCGGAATATCATTGGGTCTCTTAGCCTCTGCGAACAAAACACTTGAACCTTCGGGCAATCAGAGCTACAATGCCAACACCTTGCAACGAGGACGAATGGAACGGGAGGTTAGAGAATGAACGACGAAAACAGTCCCTTTCAGGACTATGCGTCAATCAGCGTTGACGACTTGAAAGATCAGTCAAACAGTCTTTTGAATCTGGTGACAGAGGAGCAGCGGCCGCTGCGCGTATTCATGGATAATGGCAAGGAGTTTTTGCTTTTTCCACAGGATATGCTTGCCCCAATTTCCGATTCTGACTTTCGGCTGATCCTACTGTCGGCAATGCGATATGCGATGGGCCGGAAAACCTATATGCCATCGGTGATCGCTGATTATATCAAACGCCATCTTCCGCATCTGGATGATAAGTTTCTCGCGCTGGCTGTTGGTGACATTCGGCAGCATCTTGAAGACTACGCAGAACACGAATCGAATCCAGATCTTTGGCAGAACCTTTTAGATGCACTTGAAACCGAGAGGAGCTATCGTGGCGCTCGTCAGGCAAGTAAAATCAGACCTTGCCCGACCTGCGGAAAACCATTGGAAGTCATGAGTATTGCCGACAGCTGGCATTCACCTGGTGGGTTCGATGTGATCGCTCACTGCCGTGGATGCCGCTCTGATTACGAGTGGTTCTGCGATAAGGATGGCAGTGTCTCAGATATGAAACAGTATTTCTTCGGATAGGGCAGATAATAAATGCAGAAACGCTTCCCGTCTTTTTGTCGGGAAGCGTTTTTGACCACATGGATTACTACATACACGCGCGGAACAGGCGGAAATGGGGGTTCAAAAGAGGTCACGAGAGTAACGGAAAACGAGCAGAAACGATAAAAAACCGTTAGAAACGTCCAAAAAAAGTTTTCTGTTCCTGTTTGGGACCACGAGGCCGCTGGTTCGAAACCAGTCACTCGGACCAGGAAACCCGCTGAAATCATAAGATTTCAGCGGGTTTCCTATGTAAATTATTCGATTTTTTCAAAAAGCTATTCTTTGTTTCTTGCAGTGCAGGATTTGCGCCGCGGATTCGATGAGCTAGAATTTGTCAGGCAAATAAAATAAGTGCAACGCCTGCGATTAGCAGAGCAATACCAACAACAAACTCTACCAGTCCGACTCTCTTTGCATATGCTTCATTCTTCCGACCATCTTGAAAGTCTGCCTCAAAACCGTTGATGAGATTATATTTCTTTTTGAAATAAATGAAGTATCCAAACAGAAGAAACGCCAGTCCCAGCACTACGGCCAATGCCTTTAGGAATATCATATAAACACCTCCACAAATTCTGATTTGTTTCATTATAGCAAACGATCTGCCAAAGCGCAAGCGCAGCCATCCAAAGTCGGACGGCTGCATCCCGTTCATCCGTTCAATGCCTGTCGCCTTTCTGCCGTTTCAACTCCGCCAGCTCCGCTTTCATCTCCGCGATCAGCACCTTCAGCTTCTCCTCACACTCCTCGCGCGTATGCGCATACACATTCCGCGCGTGCTTCTTGCCGTCGATCCATGTTGGGGAGTAGCACCCTTCAAACAGGTGGTCGTTGATCTGGCTGATGCAGCCCGTGCCGGGCTTGCGGACTTTGCCCATGTAAGGCTGAAAGTCGACAATGGCAGGCGCATTCGCCTGCGGGCGCAAAACTCTGCGAGGCTTCTGGGGAATTGAAGAGATTTTTGAATTCAAGGGGGCTTTTTGTCGAATTTGCGGCTTGTTTCCGGCTCTTTGTCTGTGATAAGATAGGCACACAAAGGAGTGTATTGCACATATGAAAGAAAAGCTGAAAATTCTGATTGCGAACGACGATGGGATCCGGTCGGATGCCACAGAAAAGAAACAGGGTATTGGTAAAGGGGTCCAGTTCAAACTGTTGCTGTACAATAGATGCCAGACCGTCAATTCCTCTGCGCAAATCGGTAAAACCAGTGGCTAAAAACACCCTGTCAGCTCCGTTAAAATCGTTCAGCATGATTTCAGCAACCGCAGCACCATACCGACGGTTTCCTCATCTGCTCCGCTGTGAATATCTACCTCTGTCCCTGCGATTCGGACAGTAACTGCTGCTTTACCGGAACATACACGGGCAGGGGTTATCTCAGCAAAACGAGACTGTTCCTGCTGCGCTTTGACGATCCCGTACAGCTTTCTCTGCCATCGGTAATAGGTCTGCTCGCAGATATCATTTTCCTTACACCAGTCCCTTACGCTTAGATCACTGCTCCGGCAGGCCGATACACGCTCTGCCCAAAGTGCCAGTTTATTCTGACCGTTCATTGTCTGCAATTCGCTGCCCATGAAAAATACCCCCATATGCCGGATCTGCTAGATTACTACGACTATATGATTAGCGCCTATTAGGAAAACACACTGTCAAAGGGGTTTGTAGCGGGGGTTAGCCCGCTACTGCGGTATCTTC